>Ga0228615_1000065_pt1 | contig 56461 bp, 66 predicted proteins | sample 16DmetaG_FD_190530 | JGI IMG/M metagenome (GOLD analysis project Ga0228615, IMG submission 190530) | Seawater microbial communities from Monterey Bay, California, United States - 16D | ecosystem: Environmental > Aquatic > Marine > Coastal | place: USA: California | collected 2016-10-17
GCCAGTTCCTGTGCCAGTGCCAGTTCCTGTGCCAGTACCAGTTCCTGTGCCAGTACCAGTTCCTGTGCCAGTACCAGTTCCTGTGCCAGTACCAGTTCCTGTGCCAGTACCAGGGACAGTGGTGATTGTCGAACTTACTACAGTTAGAGAATATGGCACATTAATTTTATAAAATTCATAATTCTCAGTTACTTGTTCATCTGTATTAGTAACTTTTCTATACATATCATATGAATTTGCATACATATATTTATTAACATCTGTAACTTCAGTAACTGGAATTATTACTGGTGTTAAACTAGTTAAAGGTGTGTTTGAAACAAATGATATTTCATCTGTTCCATTTTTAGAATCCAATATATAATATTCTGTGTTACTTGGATAATCTTTTTCTATAATTTTGAAATTATCAGAAAAATAACTTGTTACTAAATTTGTATTTCCTTCTACTGATTTCATCATACAAGAAAAACAAAATATAGAAGCTAATACTAATAACAATAGTAAAATAATTAACAAATTTTTATTTTTAAAATTGAAAAACATTTCTTATTATATAAAGTAGATAATAAAAAAAACTTATTTATATTAATTAATAATGAAAAAAAATAGTCTATGGCCAAATTACAACCCTGAATCAAAATTATTTGAAATTGGAATTGATGAAGCTGGTAGAGGACCAATGTTTGGAAGAGTTTATAGTGGTGCTGTAGTTTTACCTAAAAATGATTATTTCAAATATGAATTATTAAAAGATAGTAAAAAATTTACTTCTGAAAAAAAAATAAATGAAGTTGCTGAGTATATTAAAGATAATGCTATAGCATGGTGTGTATCTTATGAAGACGAAAAAGTTATTGATTCTATTAATATTAGAAATGCAACACATAATGCTATGCATAATTCTATAAAAACTATTATTTCTTATTTAAAAAAAAATGAAGAAATTTGTAATGAATTTTATCTATTAGTTGATGGTAATGATTTTAAACCATATACTTATTTAAATAATAAATCTAATATTATTGAACAAGTTAATCATATTACTATTGAAGGAGGTGATAATAAATTTTGCTCAATTGCTGCTGCATCAATATTAGCTAAAGTTGAAAGAGATAAATATATAAAAGAACTATGTAATTGCTATAAGAAACTTGATGAATATTACAATTTATCAAAAAATAAAGGTTATGGAACATCACATCATTTAAATGGAATAAAAAAATTTGGTATAAGTCCATGGCATCGTAAAACTTATGGTTCTTGTAAAAATGCTAAATATAATTCAGAAGATTTTTATCTTTAAGCATCTAGTTTCTGTCGAAGACGACGAACCCATTCATTCTTAAATAGCTTGCTCTTATCCTTCTTAACATAATTCTTATTTTTCTTTACAATTAACTCACTTAGAGTAATGTTCTCTGTATTTAAATTATTTTCCCTACTCTTATTTTCCTTACGCTTTGACCTTGTTTTCATCTTATGATTCTTTTTTACTAAATATTCATATTTTAAATCTTCTTCTTCATCTGTTTCTTCAAATTCATAATCCTCATCCTTTGTATCATCTTCATCATATTTATAATCTTCTTCTTCCTGTTTATCTAAATCCATTTCGATTCGCTCTTTTGCTTCTTCTGCTTCAGATTTCCAATACTCTTCTTCACTATAATATTCGTTATTATCATCTGTTACTTCATTAAATGTTTCTTCTTGCTTTTTTACAACTGTATTTTCTTCTTCCTGTGTTCTTGGCTCATAAAAATCTACCTCCCAATAATAAGGATCATCATATACAATCTTTGCGTAACCAGCAATTAGGTCTTTATAAAAACTTAGACTATGATTATTTTTATACCATTTATTAATCTTAATCACTGCATATCCATAAAATGGTCTATCTTCTACATAATATTCTTCTTCAGGATGCTCTAGAACATCTACATCTCCAACATCAGCAATTCCATAATAATCAAACCAATGAATAATATTAGGAATATCCTGTGGGATTACTAGATCTGGAATAGTAAGCACCATCCTACTATACATCTCCTCATTATTTGTAGATTCAATAGAAACCCCCATGTTTGATATACATTATGTTATAATAATAACTTTGCAAATCAATTTTTTTTTTAATAAATAAAAAATTGATATTTTTTTAGTATTTATAGATAAGTATATATATATAATAATCTATGAAAATTCTTGTCTTTGATACCGAAACTACTGGTCTTCCGATTAAAAATGAATTTAATAAAGAACCATCAATTTATGATTTTGATAAATGGCCTTATATTATTCAAATTAGTTGTATACTTTATGATCTCTCGACCAATGAAACTATAATTAAAAATAACTATATTAAAATTGATAATTCTATTGTTATTCCGGATGAAAGTTTTGAAAAACATAAACTTACTCATAAATTTCTTAATGCAAATGGAATCAATATTATTCCGGCATTAAGAGAATTTAATGAATTACTTAAAATGTCTGATATTATTGTAGGTCACAATATTTCTTTTGATAAAAGAATGGTATTTGTTGAATGTTTACGACATAATATTCCACAATATTTTACACGTTTTAAAGGTAGACAAAGAATACAAAAAACAGAATTTTGTACTATGAGAAAAACTACCAAATTTTGTAATTTTATTAGAATTAGTAAGAAAACTAATAAACCTTATTTAAAAACGCCTTCATTGTCTGAATTATATTTACACCTGTTTCCTGAATCTATTTTACCCACGGAATTACATAATTCTCTAGTTGATATACTTATAACTCTCAAATGTTACATTAAATTTAATTATAATTTTAATATTGCAGACATTAATGATAAAATTAATCAGTTATGTATTCAATATCATTGTTCTTGATTATAACTAAAAAGTATTTAATTTACATTATAATATAATTTAAATATATATAGACATGAAATTAAATAATTTTAAGAAAAAGTATAATTTTTTAATTTACATTATTTTTATTATAATATTATTTTTCTGTATTTATAATTATGTAAATATTATTGAACCATATCGTAAGCGTAATAAAGGAAAATGTATAGAGAAAAATTCTTGCAATGAAAATGAAACTATATTATATAAATGTTTAAATAAAACAGATATTGAAGATAATAACGAATTTCATACATATAGAAAATGTAAAGATTCTAAAAAAAAAAATAGTAAACAAGCATATAAATGTAAAATAGATGATAAATGCGATGATAATAATATATTGAGTTATACATGTATTGATGAGGATGATGATGACATAATAGAAACATCGAAGACTAATGGATGGTCAAAAGATAAAAATTTAGGCTATCATAAATCATGTAATAAAGAAAATTATTTATGCTTAATTCAATAAATATGTAATAAACATTTTTCCTTTGGTTTGGGAAAATGTATATTATCAAAAATATTCATATACATAACTATTATAAATTAACTTTAATTGTAATTAAATTTTTATAAAATTATAAACAGAATATATTTTATAATGATTAACCACTACACATTAAACAACCTTCATCATTATAGTCTTTCTTTTTTTCTGGCTCAATTGTAAATTGTTGAGCTTGATGTTTAGGTTTTCTACGTAAATAATAAATTCCTGTTTTTAAACCAGCTCTCCAACTATAAAAATGCATATTTGTTAATGATTTTGGTTCTGGATCTTCCATCCATAAATTCATACTTTGTGACTGACAAATAAATAATCCACGATCATGTGCCATATCTATCAAATTTTTCATCGGTATTTCCCAAACTATCTTATATTTTTCTTTCAAATATTCAGGTAAACCATCTATATATTGAATACTACCTTTATTTGATATTATATTATTTTTAATTTCTTCATTCCATAATTTTAATTCTAATAATTCTTCCACCAAATACTTATTTACCATAACAAATTCACCAGCTAATGTCTTTCTACTATATATATTACTTGTAATTGGTTCAAAACATTCATTATTTCCTAAAATTTGACTAGTGCTTGCTGTTGGCATAGGCGCGCATAGTAAACTATTTCTTATACCATATTTCATAATTTTTTCTTTTAATCCATTCCAATCATATCTATCTGAATGTCTCCTATCGTTCCATAAATCAAATTGAAATAATCCCTCGCTTATAGGAGACCCTATAAATGAACTATATGCTCCAGATAAGTTATCTTTTAAATTCTTAATTTCTGCTTTTATTGGTTTAAATTTATTCAAATATTCTTCTATTTTATTATCAGTTGAAATAGTTGATTCATGTGAAGAATTTGTTATATTATAAATTTCATAATTTCTACATTGTGGTTCATGACTTGTAAAATTCCAATTTTTACAAGCATACTCACTAGCTAAATAGTTCATTCCTTCAATTCTTTCATAACTAATTTCATAACTTCTTTCTAATGCTGCATAATATATAGTTTCAAAAATTAATCTATTCACTTCTTTTGCTTTGTCTGATGTAAATGCTAAATTCATCTTAAAAAATGTATCTGCTAATCCTTGAACGCCTATTCCTATTGGACGATGACTATAGTTACTTTTTCTAGTTTTTTCATTTGGATAAAAATTTATATCAATAATATTATTTAAATTTGTTACTAATACTTTTGTTACTTTATATAATTTATCATAATCAAATGTTTTGTCTTCGTTTACATACATAGATAATCCAATTGATGCCAAATTACATACTGCTGTTTCACTGTCATCGCTGTATTCTACTATTTCACAACACAAATTACTTGATTTTATTGTTCCTAAATTCTTTTGATTCGATTTTTCATTACAAGCATCTTTATATAAAATATATGGTGTTCCTGTTTCCATTTGTGCATCTAAAATTTTTAACCATAAATCGCGCGCATTTAATTGCTTGTTATATTTTCCTTCATCTTCATATTTTATATATAATTCTCTGTATTTATCACCATAAGCATCACTTAAACCTGGACATTTATCCGGACAAAATAATGACCATACTTTATTACCCATCACTCTTTCCATAAATAAATCACTTGCCCATATTGCGTAAAATAAATCCCTCGCTTTTGATTCCTCGTCCCCATGATTTTTACGCAATTCTAAAAATTCTTCTATATCTGGATGATGTGGCTCTAAATAAATAGCAAAACTTCCATTTCTTTTACCTCCTTGATCTACATAACGCGCCGTTTTATTAAAAACACCTAACATTGGAATTATACCATTTGATGTTCCATTTGTTCCTCTTATATGTGAACCCGATGAACGAACATTATGAATATGCAATCCTATTCCACCTGACCATTTTGAAATTTGTGCACACTCTTTTACTGTATTAAAAATACCATCTATAGAATCATCTTCCATTGATAACAAATAACATGAACTTAATTGTGGTCTTGGAGTTCCTGCATTAAATAATGTTGGAGTTGCATGAATAAAATACTTATTAGACATATAGTCATATGTTTCTTTTACTTTTTCCATATTTGCACCATGAATACATACCGAAACTCGCATCCACATATGCTGTGGACGTTCAACTATCGCTCCATTTACTTTCATTAAATATGCCCTTTCTAATGTCTTAAAACCAAAATAATCAAATAAAAAATCACGTTTATAATCTACCATAGCATCTAAATCTTCTTTATTTTCTTCTACAGCTTTCATTACATCTGTATGAATTAATTTATAATTATTATTATTTACATCAATAAACTCATACATTTTTTTCATTGTTTCATAAAAACTATCAATTGTATTTTTATGAAGATTTGATATTGTTATTGCGCTCGCTAATTTTGTATAATCAGGATGAACTGAACCCATCGAAGCACACTGTTCTGCTGTTAATTCATCTATATCTGTTGTTCTTATATTATCTTTTAATTGATCAATGACTTTCATTGCTAATTGACCATAAATCACATTTTTTAATTCTAATTCCTTACCAATTGTCTTAATACGTTTTAAAATTTTATCAAAAGAAATTGCCTCTTTCTTACCTGATCTTTTTAATACATGCATATCTATAACATTAGATTTATTATTTGTCATAAATATTTCCTAATTTTATTACAAATATAATTTTAAATCATTTTAAAATTATATTTTTATATTATATATATTTTTATTAAAATTTTATAATATTACCTCCGTATTTACATTTATTATTACATTTTCAGGTTTCTCTTCTTTATTAAATAAAGCAGGATTTATTAAACATCCGCCCATGGGAAAATCACTTCTACTTTTTGCATCTTCTAATGCCAATTTGCGCTTCTTCTTTATTCTATCTTTATATGCACCACTCTCTCTTTCTTCTACTAAATTATTCCAAAAAATCTCTATCATTGGTTGCACTTTTTTGAACCAAAACTTATTTCTTAATACCAAAACACAGCTTATTTTTACTAATTTCCAATATATAGTTGTTATTAACTCTAAATCTTTATTTTTCTCTTTTTCTTCATATTCCCATTTTTTATATTCTTCTGAATCTAAATCACTCAACATAAATGGAGCATAAATATAATATGGCGATTCATCTTTTAAATATTGCAATATTACACCTTTATATTGTGTTTCATTATCTTCTCGATACTCTTCTTCGGTATCATATTGAATAAATTTTGTTTCTAAAAAATCACATTCATTTAAATCACATACTTCCATCTGTAATTGCATCTGAATCCAATATTCCATCTTTGGAATACCTGTTATCTCTCGACTTACAACATTCTTTATTTCTAACATCCTTCCAAATAAATTTGAAGTACCATCACATATTATACCATCTGGTGATGCTGCTATATAACTATAATGTTCGTGTGGTATGCAACCAAACTCTGATACCTTCGTTTTATGAATATATTCATAATATAATATAGAAACCGGCTCATATTTTTGACCCCAATGTAGCGGACTATTTGTATTTGTTACTTTGAACTTATTTATATTTAACGGCTCACATTTTTCCAAAATTAATTGTGTCTGACTATAATCACTTACAAATATTTTATATATATTTGATGCTGTTAATGTTGAATTTCTAAATATATACCATTCATCGCTTCTTTGTTCAGGTTGAATTACTGATTTTAATTTATCCAATTGATTATTTAATTTTTCATAATTAATTTTATTATTTCTTACATGAGTCTTTTTATATGACCTTTTTGGTATTACATATTTAAATACAAATGATAATCCTATATTTAAATAACTATCTAACAAATCTTTACTTGCTTCTTTAGATAAACCATAAATATTTTCTAATATATTACTATTTATATATTCATTTTCCAATAATTCTGAACTATAATTATATACATTTTCATATAAATCTGTATACATTAATTGCAATATATTATCGTCTATAAATTCTAGCATTGTAGACACAACTTTTAATAAAAATTCTACATCTAAACTGTTAACATCATACCTATTTAACAAATAAGCTAAATAAGCATTATATTTTGAAATATTCATATAGTATAATTTATAATATAATTTTAAATTATATTATTTTATTTTATCAATTTAAAAAAAATTATTCATGAATTTTTATTGTTTTTGGTTTACTTCCTTTACCTGTAGGCAATGATTTTATTGTTGATACATGTTTATCATCTTTTCTTAAAATATAACTTCGTTGCTCTTCATTAAAAAATAAAAATGGTACATTTAATATTTTATTATTATCTTTATCATATATTACTTCTCTTGTTTTTAATAAACTTTTTCTTTCCAAACAACGAACAAAATATTTCTTTAAATTTAATACCTCATTTTCATTCAAATTATCTATTTCTTTTAATGATTCTGCATATATATTTAGACGTTTTATTTTTTGAGTTTTATCTAATTTTGCCCATGTTTCTTTTTTATTTGCACTCGACTCATTTTCTAAAAAATTTGATATCTTCAAATTATTATTATTTTCATTATTATTATATTTTGGATGTATATCAGTTCCATTTAATAACATCGTCTTATATGCTATATTCTTCAATTCTTGACAATTATCACTTTTTTTGGATTTTTTATCTTCCTTATTTATTATTATATTATTACTTAAATCATTTGTTATAATATTCATATTATATTATTATCTAAATATAAGTTTATACTCTTTTTTTTATATACTTTTTAACCATTATCTTTGTTAATATTTTTAAATTAAAATCATTTTATATATATTATATGAAATCTATAAATTTTAATAATAAATCATCTACTAATAAACCTCCCCCTAAAACCAGAGAAAAATTTACTAACTTACCTAATGATATCTCTCATAATATTATTCAAAACATTAATAATCACCCCTATCAAATTAATCTTATTAATCAATTATATCTTCAACAACCTTTCCCCGAACAAAAATTTCTTATAAGTGAACTTAAATCTAAAATATCATCTTATAAACAACAAGACATAAAAAAAACTATTCACGAACAAGATAATCTTATTTCTCTCAATAATGTTATAGAAAAACTCGTTTCTTGCAAACTAAAATGTTATTATTGCAATAAAAATACTTTAATATTTTTTGATAAAGTTCGTGACTCTGATCAATGGACTTTAGATAGACTTAATAATTTAGATGAACATACCTGTCAAAATACAATTATAGCCTGTTTAAAATGCAATCTTGAACGAAGAAGAAAAAACAGTGAAAAATTTAAATTTACCAAACAACTTCAAAATAACACAATCAAAATCACAAAAATACCTTAAAATATCACTCTCTTATTTATCCCTTAAAGACATCGAGTTTTCACTATGCAATCTTGTTATTATATCCAAAATATAGTTATGATATTCAGTCTAATTTATTGAATATTATAATATTCAATAAATTATAATATTATATTTCATTTTTTATTTTATTCTTTTCATTTTAATTATTTAAATATAATTACCCATACAAATAGCCTTTTTAACAAATCCTTTTTTCATATAATAATTTTCAAATATTTCATTACAGTTTAATGAACATTCATAACAATCATTTACTTTAGAAATATTTATTGCATAATTTATTAATAAATCACCTATTCTCGTTGACTTATATTCTTCCAATACTAGTAAATCTTCAATATGTCCAATACATCTTCCATTATAACATATTTTTTGTTCTATTATTAATGTTACTGCACCTACTATTTTATTATCTTTCGTATAAAAATATATATTATGTTTTATTGGTAATTCTGATATCATTTTTTTCAATTTTGAAAATGTTAATACTTGCAGATCTATTATTTTTAATTCATTATATAAATTTATTATTTCATTATAACTTTTTTCTGTTAATTCCAAATCTTTTATATTCACTATCATTATATTTTGTATATTAAATACTTTTTAAATATTTTAATTTAAATACATTTTCTGAGCTATATTAATAATCAATGAATCTAAGCACGCAAAATGACCTATTATTAAATAAACTTATGATTTTTTACAATAAAGATAACAATCTTGATAAAATGCTTACTATTATTAACGGTAAATCTAAAATATCTCTCCGAATTGTTGATTGGTTCGCTACTAATTTCTCTAAAAAAAATTATACCGTTTATCCTATTGATAAAAATAATACTATTGAAAGATTTAAAGTCTATAATGATTATAAATTAAATTTAAAAGCTTATTCTAAAAAAAGATTCGATCCTTTCTGTCGGTGGGAAAGAATTACTATTCCATATAAAGATAATACACATATTCAAACCACATTAGGACAACTAAATTTTTTTAAATGGGCTCTAGAAAATAATGTTATTCTCTTTATTGAAGAAAATTATGATATTATTGATAGTGATATGAATCAAAGAAATAGCTCCACTAAATCTAAAAACTTTTCTATTAATTCTAACAGTTCAACTGATACTACTTCCTCTATATCTAGTTATTCTTCTTTATCTAGTAATTCTACTTCATATAATAATTTTAACAAAACTCGAAAAAAAAGAGAAGAATTATCATTTAATGCATCTAAAGGAGTAAAAAAAGAAACTGTAGAAGTTATAATTTCATTTTAAGTTATAAATTGATTTCATTTATATTTATAATTAATATATTATAAATATGAAAAAAATTCCAAAATTTTTGAAACCTACCATTATTTTAGATAAACCAATAACTCCTAATGATATTAAACCCGAAGTATGGAATATTATAGATACTAATAAAAATTATTTAGTTTATTATCCATTTGTTATATCAAGTAGTTTAATTTCTTATAAACCTTCTACTATAGGATATAAATTTGAATCTAGAAACACCATATATGTTTGTGATTGGGCACCTACACTTAGAATAGTTAGTCAAGAACATTTTAATTATGTTCGTAATAATATTTAATCTTCTATTTCTTTTAATCTATCTTTTACATATGTTTCATTACATATTTTTTTCACTATCTTATCATCTATTCCATCTATCGGCTTTCCTAATTTAGACATCGCTTTTGCATAAAACATCTGTTTATCATCATCTTCCATGAAATCTGGATTTTCTTTTGTCCAATTTGTTAATGCCGTATAATTCTTATTTGAAGTCTTCTTTATTACCTGTTTTATCTTCTCTTTTGATTTATCTTTCTCCCAAGTATCATTATCTTTTATATATAAAGTCTCTCGTTTTGTATCCGTACAATGAACTGGTCTCTCATATAAACTTAATTTACTCATATTTTCCATTATTACATTACTTATTCCTTTCTCTAAACCATTCGTTTTAGTGAAATCTAATTGCTCTAATGAAACTTCTATTGATTTTATAAAATCACTCATATTTATTGCATCTTTACATTGTTCATTTAAAAATACATTTATACTAAACTGATTATTTGTTGTATTATGACTATTATTTGTATTATTATTTCCAATTTGTGGCACCAATTCTTTTATTGTATTTGTTAATTCTTGAATTTGATTTCGTTGCTCTTTATTTTCATTTATAATGTCTAAAACTAATTCTTGAGATATTATTGGTTTTGTATTATTATCAATAATTTCTACCCATTTTTCTTCATAAGTGCATTTCTTTTTATGTACCGACAAACCCTGTTTATATTTATATTCCTTTCCACATTTACAAACAAATTTTTTATTTACATTTAATTCGTTTTCTGTTATTTCGTTTTTAATAAAGTCATCATTTATTCGTTTTTTATGTTTATCGGTTAATAAATGTCTTTCATAATCTGTTTTTTTAAACGTTGTAAAGTCACATATTTCACAACTATATTTTTTTTTCGTTATTTCGTTTTTTATAGTCATTATATATATGATAAGTAAAAAAACTCTCTAAATTATTTTTATTAATAATTAATTAATAAGGGATTTTTTGTTAGGCATTTGGGATTTTTTTTTAGTCATTTGGTATTTTTTTTTAGTATTTTGTTGAAATAAAAAAATCGTTTTTTTTCGTTTTCAGTCATTATTATTCGTTTTTTGGTCATCAAAAGTCATCAAAACACGGATGACCGAAAATAACGAAAAAACGCCAAAAAAATTATGGTAAGGACTTTTTCACAATATTTTTTTTGCTTTTCACACCTTAAAGGTTAAAATCACTTTTCAAAATGCAAGTTTTTTGAAATTCCGTAAAGGCAAAATTAAAACTATAATTAGACATTTTTTTTGTCCAAAACCTAAAAAAAATTTGACTTTTGGAATTTCAAAATATTTTGCACTTTGAATTTCAAAAATATTTTTGTGACCTTAATGCTCTCAAACCAAAAAATAGGGTTTTTTTGGGTTTTTTAAGTTCAAATTTAAATATATATAATTTTGAACTTAAAGAAATTTATTTATTTTATAAAAACATATTTAAATCCATATGTCCATAATATCACATCTATTAGCAGATATATTGAAAAATATATATAATCTTTTCTTGTATATATTATATCAGAATAAATATATGAAACATATGATAATAAAACAACATTTATTATTGTATAAAAAAAATTGATTAAGTCTACGTATTTTAAGACTATATTACAAGATAATATTGATGTTTTATAAATTATTTGTAAAAATTATGGAATACTTAGGACGACGGCGAATTATAAATGACAGAGAAGATAATGAACCATATTTGGAGAGATATTATATTTTCTTGAAAGATAGAAAAAATTTCCCATTCAATATATTTATTCATAAATTTTTAAAATCAGACCCGGATGATTTACATGATCATCCTTGGGAATTTAGAACAATAATTTTAGCAGGAGGATATTGGGAACATAGGGATGAAGGAACTTATTGGAGAGGTCCTGGGAGTTATATTTATGCTCCAATAAATACATTTCATAGAGTGGAATTAGATAAAAATATTCCATATTGTTGGACATTATTTATTCCAAGTCTCAGCACTAGGGATTGGGGATTTAAAACAGTGAAGGGATGGATACAACACGAAGAATATTTCAAAATGAAAAAAAAAGCAAAGATTCATCCAATTTAAATAAATTATATATAAATAAATTTAAAGAATAAAGTTATCTTTTTTTTGTATTAAAATTAATTTAATAAATAATTTAATGGGATTAAATCAAAGTATCCATAAATTAAATTTTGAAGGTATGCAAAATATTATAAATAATAATTCTAACAATGGAAAGTTTTTAATAATTAATACATTGGATTCAAATAATCAAGATTGTTTAATAAAATATACATTATCGCCTTCGAGAGAAATAGAAGAAATATCAAAATTTTTAAGAGAAAATAAAAATATTAATATAGTAATTTATGGAGAGAACAGCATAGATAGTAAAGTAGTAGAAAAATATACTCAATTATATAAATTAGGTTTTGTAAATTTATATGTATATATTGGAGGATTATTTGAATGGTTGTTATTGCAAGATATATATGGAGATGATGAATTTCCAACAACATCAAAAATAGTTGATATATTGAAATATAAAGGTAAGTCAATAATTTAATTTAATATAAAATATATATATATTCTATATTAAAATAATCACAAATATATAATATATAATGGAACTAAATTATATCTTATTAGATTTGGAAATAGTAAAACAAGTAAAGGAAGATGATAAATTAGGTTTGATAATTTTACCAGGTAAAAAAAAATTATTTGTTGATTCAAATAGTAAATTATCTTCTATTACTAGATGGTATAATGGTCATAATAGAGAAGATACTATAATATATTTAGAAGAATTAGCAGAAAAAATTGAAAAATTTAGTAATTTTATTAAAAATGGTAATCTTAATAATTTGGGAAATGTATTAAAAAAAGGTATTAAGGATTCCTTAATTGGTATAGAAAATTTAAAAAAAACTTATAGCACTGATTCAATAACAGTTGCTAAATTAGTATTAATTGTTAATAAATTAACTATTGTAATCTTAAAACTAGAAAATATGGAAGAAATAACAAATGATATTTTTACAAGAGAAATAGAAACGTATGACTAATTATATTTTATAAAATAATATAATATTATTTTATTAATAATATTATATTATTATGTTATTATTAATAGATTGTATTAAAAATCTAATAATAATATATGTTTACGATAAATCATTATGTTATATATTGGGAACAAAAGCTAGATGGTATCAATTACATTGTTTTATAAATTTTTTAATTACAATAGAAATATTACCAACCGTATTAGATATATTAATTGAACCTAGAAACGGTTACAAATTATTAGATAGCGATGCAACAAATAATATGGTTTTATCAATGCATATTTATCATGTATTTATCTCAAATAAAATAGGTTTAAATGATTGGTTACATCATATAATATTTGTAGGATTTGGAGTATTACCAGGTATGTTATATATAAATTCTAATCAATTATATCTTCATAAAATAGCTTGCAGTGGTATACCAGGTGTAATTGAATATGGAAGTTTAGTTTTATATAAAAATAATAAATTATCAAAAATTAATCAAAAATTTATTAATACAATTATGTATGTTTATTTCAGATTACCTCTATGTGTTTTTGGTGCAACCATGAATTATTTAGCATATAAAAATAATTTAATTAAAGATCCATTGTGGATTACACTATATGTTAATTTTTTATTATATTTAAATGGAGTAGTATTTACATATTTAACTTTTGATAGTTATGGTATAACAAAATATATGAAAACAAATGAATAATATTATTTATAACACCGATGAACATTTACACATTTGAACATTATATTATTTTTTTTGTTGTTTTTGTTTTTTTTGTTTTTTTTTTCTTTTTTTGATTGTTTTTTTTTTTCCCATAGCTAAAACAGTTAATATATTCGCTAAAAGTTCAACTATAGGGGTAAAATCACTACTTCCCCTACCGTCATAAGTCCTATATTCTTCTTTATTTGGATGCTTCATAGCTGGAATTAATGAATAATAATTATTGTTGGCCATCACAGCATAGTAATATCCATCAGAACTAGGCGTAAACTTACCCTTTTGCGCTGTAACAGTCATTGTTAACGGTTGTAGTCTCGGAGTCCCATCAGGGTTTTTTAGAATCTTAAGTTGAGTTCCTTTTTCCATATATAGTGCGTTTGGAATAGCACTAGGATGGAAACGGTATACAGTATGTTCATGAATTAAATTCGTGGGATATATTATCTGTTTATTAGTTCTAGTTCTTGCTTCTGAGCGTTGGCTATCACTTACACGTACGCGAGAATCACGTCTACCTAAAGTAAGCGTTCTAGGGGGGTTGGGGAGGAGTGAGGCTTCATCGTATGACACGTATGGCACGTCGCCTAGATTTTCAATGTGGCGCTTCGCTTGACTGCGGCGCGAACCACCTTTTCGTAACTTTCTTGTTTTACTCATATATATATATATATATATATAAAAAATAAAATTATGAAATAAAATTTATGGATAATTAATAATATATATATAATAGTATATGTATTTTTTAAAACACATAATATGTGTTTTTTTAAGCTTAAATCATATTAACGCTTGTATGGGATTTAATATGGCACTCAATAGACGAACATTTTTAAACAGTATTTTGTTATCATCAAATAATTTATATTTAGAAGATGGAGAAATACAACCACATTATCCTAAATTAGCAAGTTCAAAAAATAGTATATATCTAACTGGTGCATTAACAGATGAATCATGTTGGTCGATAACTGAATCATTAATAAATTATAAAAGTCAATTATTACATTCAGATAATAGATTTAATAATATAAATTTATATATCCAAAGTCCAGGAGGTTCATTATTACCGACTTTGGCGGTAGTAGATGAGATAAAAACATTAGAAATACCAGTGCATACATATATAAGAGGTTATGCTGCGTCTGCATCAACATTATTATCAGTTGTAGGTGAAAAAAGATATATGTATAGTCATTCAGTAATGATGATACATGGTATAAAATTAAATGGACAAAAAAGTGATAGTTTATTAGATGTAAAAGATTTAAATTCTAATGTAGATTTATTTATGAAAATAATAAAAAATATTTATTTGGAAAATACAAAAATATCGGAAGAACAATTAGATAAATTTTTTTATAGAGATAAATGGATATCTGCAAATGAAGCATTAAGTTATGGTCTAATAGATGAAATAATTTAAAATTTAATAAATAAAAAATATTTTAATAATAAATTGTATATAATGAATAACAATTCAGATAGACATATAAATGAAGAAAAGCTAAAATTAAATCGTGCAAAATATATAAGAGATAGATTAAAGGATCAATATGAAATTACTCCAACAAATAGTATATTAATTTCATTAATAGAATACAATAAAGTAATAGTGGAAATAACAAAATATTTATCACACATATCACCATACTATAGAAGACACAATTTAGATTTTGAAGCAGACTCAGTATATATGGTATTTTAAATTATTACCAAATAATAATTTGTTGATTATTTTGTTTTAATATATTATTAATTTTAGTAAATGGTTTGGATTGAAAGAAAGGTGGAAATGTTTTAAAATTTTTACATACGGACAAAGGAGATGGATGAGATGAAACAATAAGATAATGTTTATTAGTATTAATAGATTTAAGTTTATCATAAGCAAATGCACCCCAAGCAACAAATATAATAGGATTAGATGATTTATTTAATTCATCTATAATTAAACTAGTAAATTCAGACCATAATTTAATATGAGAAGAAGGTTTACTTTCAACTACAGTAAGAGAAGAATTTAAAAGAAGAATACCTTGTTTAGCCCATGATTCAAGAGTATAATCTATTAAATCTATATCAGTATCACTTTTTAATTCAGCACTAATATTTCTAAGTGATGGTGGGGGTTTGGAATTAGTTCCAAAACAAAGTCCAGATGCTTTATTGGGCGTATGATATGGATCTTGACCTAAAATAACTATTTTAGTTTGATAAATTTCAAAGTATTCGAAACATTTAAATATATTTTCTTGTTTAGGAAATATGGAAAGATTAGATTCTGCGTATTCTAATTTTAGGGATATTATTTTTTTTAAAATTTCAGAAACATTAGATTTTTCAAAAATAGGAATCCAAGATTCTTTAATATTATCCATTATTAACTATTAATAATTAAAAATAAAAAACAACAAATCAATTTTTAAAATATTTATATATATAAAAATGGCTGAAAGCGAAGTACTTGAAGAAAAAGTTGAGCAATCAGAATTAAATAATTCACCAGTGGATTCAGATACCAATCTACTATCGGGTGGTAAAAAATCGCGTAAAAGAAACAAAAAACAAAAAGGCAGTAAAAAAAGAAAAACAAAGAAAACTAAAAAAAGAAAAACAAAGAAAACAAAGAAAACTAAAAGAAGAAGAAAACAGAGAGGAGGAATGGGTTCTGAACTAGAGGAAGGTGAGCAAGGAGATCAAGGTGAGCAAGAACAACATGAAAGCGTAGAAGAAGCTCAAGAAGGTGGTAAAAGAAAAAGAAAAAAAGGAAAAGCAGGAAAGTGGATAATGCATGTAAAAGCTTTTGCTAAATCTCATAAGATTAAATTTCCTGATGCATTAAAACATCCTGATTGTAAGAAATCATACAAAAAAATGTAAATAATATTATATTTTAAATTAAAAAAATATAATATTTAAAGATAAGATAAATTTTTTTGATTAATATAAATTTTTTTTGATTAATATAAATTTATCTTTTTTTTTTAGTTTTTCTTTTTTTTTTACCACCTTTTTTAGATTCTTTAAGACCTTCTTTCTGTTTTCTTTTTCTTTTTCTTTTAGTAATTCTTTTTCTTTTATTTTTACCAAGACCGGATATATGTTTTTGTTGTTGCCTTTGAACTGCTGTTCTAGTATCTATAAGTTTATCAATCTCTGTATTAATTTTATATCTTTCTTCTTCTGTTAAATTTTGTCTAATTTTGTTGCTCAAAACATTTAATCTATCATCTATTTTTTCTAACTGGTACTTTGACTTATTTACATAATCAATATGAAAACCTTTTTTTGATTCTGGAATATTTTTTTTTAAATCTATAATTTGTTTATCTAGTCTTCTAATTATATCAACAATATTAAGTTGTTCTGACATATTAGATTTTTCGTTTAACTCAAGTTGATATTTTAAATTTTTTTTATACTCCATTAATTTCTCTATAGTTAAATTGATATCTTTTAGTGATAAATTAGACATTATATATATCTAAATACTTTTAATTTTTCTGGTAGTATATTTATTTTTTGAACGATTAATTGAGAGAGTAATAGCTTTTTTACGAGGATCAGGTTTAATAATAGATGTATATTTAAGATGAGCGCATTTTTTGTAAAGCATATATTCTTGAATTAGAGATTTTTTAATTTCTTTAACTTGTAATTTGAGTTTACTTAAATCAGCATTATTATTATCTTTAGATTCATTTAGTTTATATAATTCGTGATCTAATTTATTTATTTTGCTAATAAGATCTTGTAAATTAGTATTCATTTCATCAATTTCCTTCTTAAATTTATCATTACATTGTTTTTTCTCTTTTCCAGATAAGTTACTACATTCATCTTTAGCATATTTTTTAAATGATGTAAATTCAGATTTAGATTTTTTCATTTCAGTTTTCATAGTAGAAATTTTTTGTTTTAATATAATAATTTGTTTTTGAACTAAGTCATCAAGTTTTGAAAGTTCTTTATTTAAAAATATAGCATCTCTCAAATTTTCATCTACAAAACTCATTAAAACAGGAACATTAATCATGATAGGCTGGGCAAATTGGGTAGGGTCTTTTTCTCTATTTAAATAGCTAATATAACCAGATAATTTATTAGCTAAATTTTTAACACCATTTTGACTTAAAATATTTTCAGATGTCATATATTGTTTTTTGAATTCGTCTTTATCAGTAGTGATTTTTTCAGATTCATTAGTCATAAAGAGATTTATTAATTTAAATAATTCAATAGGACTATTAGTAAATGGTGTGGCAGTCATAATTAATAATTTGCAAGAATCATTACCAGATTTATTGTAACTATTCATAATTAATTTTTCCATAACATCAGTATCAGGTCTTTCAGCATGTTTTAGATCACCGCCATATAATTTATGGCCTTCATCAATAATAATTAATGTCTTTCTAAGTAAATCAGTATTGCCATTTCTCTCTTTTAATATATCATAAATCTTATTTTTTCCAGCTAATAAATTACTAAATTGTTTATATGACATAGGTTCAAGCCAACTTTGACTAAGTAATTTTTTTCGTTCATTAATTTTTTCTGGTAAAATAAGTCCATTATTAACTTCATGTAAAATAATAGAATGACATATTTGGTCAAAAACATTTTTCCATACATCGCTTTTCAATGTAGTTCTAGTAACCCACAATATACTATATCCGGCTTTTTCAAAAGTGGTAGAAGCAATTGATACACCAGAACAGGTTTTTCCAGTTCCGACAGAATGCCATAATAGTAATCCTTTATAAGGAGATTCAGGACAAAAGTAACTAGTAATAAATTTTTGCGTAGGATTAAGTTCGACATCAGAAGCAGATTTATGTTTCTCACCTGATTTAGGTATACATTTATTTTCAACTACAAGTGGTTCCCATTTATATTCTTTTGTATTGTAATTAGATTTAATGAAATCTCTCATTCTAACAAAACTTAATTTGTTTTTTGGTATAATAGATGAAGACGAAGTATTTTTACCGGTATATTCAAGAAGATTATATTCAGCATTTTCTATTGCAATATCATCGATAGTTTCTTCTTGAGCTTCTAAATTAATATTATCAAGTTCTTTTTTAATGTTATTAACTTTAATCTTTTTTTCAATAATTTCAGGAACATAAGCATATCTACCACTCCATTCTTTATTAAGTTGAGCACAATAGATATTAGAATTATTATCATTTTTACTCATATAATCACAGAAATATTGGCGTTGATTAGTTTTTGGAATATTTTTTCTGGGATGACTATATTTATAATAAACTTTTTTAAGGAAATCAAGACTAACAGGAATATCTCTAGTGCTTTTTTTCCCACAATTACCTTTACAATTAATTAATTCAATATTATAATATTTTGATTGTTTATTAACGTTTTTAAAAATATTTTTAGCTCCACCTTTAAGATAGAAATCTTTTTCCATAAATTCATAATTAAGGTCATCAACATTATGTAAATTTTTAGTTAATTCATAATCTACTGCTAATGTTGGTGTTAATTCAAATAGTTGTTTGGATAAATTATTCATGGCTTTATCAAATTCACTATAAAGCATGGTTGCATCATTAAATTTTTCAACATCTTTAAATATTAATACATCAGAATCGGTTTCGCCTTCTTTGGGTTTTTTTATATTATTAGTAATAAAATTTGTAGAACTAATAGAATCTTGTGTAATTGTTGGAACAGTTAAGTAATAATTATAAACATATAAAGGCCAACCTATATTAGGTAGAAAGTCAAGTCCTTTTTGTCCACATGTTCTAGTAGCACGTCCGACAGTTTGTTTAAGATCGGCAATAGTCATTGATGGCTCAAAAATATGAACATATTTTACATCAAATAAATCAATACCTTCTTTAAAGCCACTATCAAATATTATAAATCTTAATTTTTTTCCATGTATATTAGATGGTCTGTCATTAAATAATTTAAGTAGTTCTTTTTTAATTTTTTCATTAAAAGTTGCGCCATAAATAGAATTAGAACATAACAATCCAAAGTTTTTTTCACTATTGGCTGCATCAATATATAATTTAACTCTTTTTTGATTAGGAACTTTTCGTGCTTTAATAACATTATTAAAACCATTGGAAGAAAAAACAGATGACAGTATTTTAGCACCATATCCCCCGTCTTTGACATCAGAGAATATAAAATGTTTAAATTTTTTGCCATGATTTTTTTGATCAAGTTCATCTAATTTCTTAATATTATTTAACAATTGTAGTATTTTAGGAGATGCATCAATAATATCTTTATTAAGTTGTGTAGGATTAAAATTGGGTTTATCAAATTTGTGATACGAATTAATTTTTCCAAAATTAGCTGTTTTACGCATACAATTAAATATTTTGGTTCTATTTTTTTTGGAAATTTTAAATTTTTTAAATGATGATTTATTTTCGTGTGTAAAACAATATTGTTGATCTTTATAACATTCTAATATTTTATTAAATTCACCGACAGGAATCGTACCTCCTTTATCAGGATGATTTTTTAATAAAAATTTTCTAGCATCTGACTTATTATTAATATTATATTTACACATAATAGTTCTACAAGAAACCATAATATTATATATACCTAAATATTATTAAAAAATTGATAAGATTTTTTAATAATATTTTAATATTAAAATTATAAATAAATGATTAAAAATTTTGAAAATCCGATTAGGTGTAGATGTAGAAATATAACAAATAATAAGATATGTTTAAAAAAATGTAGAACATTATATTATGTAAAAGATAAATTATATTGTAATAATCACTTTCAATATTATATGAGTATTTATACAATAAAGATACAATCATTATGGAGAGGAATTAAACATCGAAAAATAATGAATATAATATATAAAAGATTACCCGATGATCTGCAATATAAAATTTTATATTTTGTAAAAAGAGATACATATCAAAAAAGATATATAAAAAAAATAAAAGATGCAGTTGAAAAAAGAATAATTAGTTTTCCGTCAGGTTTAATTTATAATTATGATAATATAGCAAATAGCTATATAATATATCATAGTGATAATTTGATAAATGTATGTCGTTTATATAATAAATATTATAAAATAATAGATGCGCGTCCATATAAACGACGTATGATAGACTTAGTTAAAAAGTTACAACATATAGTAAGTGGAATGGCATTTATAAGAAATATGGATTCTACGCCCGATGGAGAAAGTATAAAAAAAATATATGATACATATGTTTTACTTGAATGGTTAATTAGACCAAATCGTTTGTAAATTTAACTTTTAATAAAATTAAATACCTTTTCCATAGTAATATCATAATATATGTTATCAATAAATAAACTAGTATTAATTTCTTCATTACCATCAATAATTAATACCTCACCTTTTTCAAGGATATCCGGTGAATACAACCAAATATCATGATGATAATGACAATTTTGCAGATATGATAATGGAATGGATTCTCCGGTTCTAGCACGATTTTTAACTCTTTTATTACAAATTTCAGGTATGGTTCTAATATAAACAAATTTCATTTTATTTATACAATCAGAGAATTCATCGAACCATTTATTATATATTTGATATTCAATTTCATTAATTTTTTTGTCTTTGTATAACATTTCAGCAAACACGTTTTTATCACTAAATATTGATCTTTCAGTAAATATAATATCATAATCTTTGGAAAGAGTTTCTTTAAATAATGAAAGACGAGTGATATAGGCCATCATTTGAAATGCGAAGCCATATTTTTTATTATTACCATAAAATTTTTCAATAATATTTTTTCCATCACGTGAGTCAACAATAGATTCCCAAATATCAACAGGTTCTTCTAAAAAGCAGATTTTACAAGGATCACCTTTAACATTACAAAATTTTTCAAAATTTTTTTCAAAATATCTAATAATAGATGATTTACCGGAACCAATATTACCATCAAATGATACTATAATTGGTTTTTTAGATTGAGTCATTTATATAGATAAACAGTTATTTTTATAAATAAAAATGATATAAAAATCAATTTAAAAATAAATAAAATAAATAAAATAAATAAAATAAATAATTTAATGAAAATAAATTTACATAGATATAAATGGAATGTTTTAACAAATTATAATGTTGCATTTTTTTTTATAAATATTTACAATGTAAATATATATAATTTATATGCAATAAATACTTGTTTATCATGGATAATATTAATAACATTTGATTCAACTATTTTATTAGATAATACAAGTTTTGAAAGAATAATAAAAAAGAATAATTTTAATTATTTAGAATTTCATATAGGTAATTTTGTATTGCATAAATTACCATGTATTTATATGTATTATTATCCACCAGTAACAATAGAATATAAACATACAATAGTTGCGTTAAACTTATTGATAATGTGGTGTTATATTGTTACAAAAGGAACTATGGATTTGAGTGATATATATATAAAATATGATTGGAAAATTTATAAAAGATTATATTTTATTTCAATACTAACAGGTTTAAGTATTCCATTAGTTTATAATAATTACAAAAATTTAATTTATTAATAAAAAAATTGATTTAAAGAATTATTGTATAATAATATGATATAGTGTAATTAGCAGAAATACTTTTTGCACTATTATTTTTGAGTGCTGATGCCCGAGTGGTCTAAGGGGTACGACTCAAGTTCGTATGACTGCGGTCGCGTGGGTTCGAATCCCACTCAGCACAAATCTAGATTTTTTTTATTTAGATTTGGCTTTATTTGTTAGGGTCCATTTTTTTTTCCCTCTAATTGTTGTTTTATTTTTTTTAGTTAAGAAATTTCTTTTTTTACCTTCAATAACTGTAATAGTAGGTGCTTGTACTTTCCACGTTCTATTTTTACCTGTAATAAATACTATATCATGTGATTGAATTTTTCTTTTGTTGTGTAATTTAATAAATTTTTTGTATAATTTTTCTAATTCTTTTTTTTTTTTGGAAGAATATTTTCTTGTTCCATATTTTTCGGTATTTTCAAGTCCTGGAGATGCATTATAAATGCTGAATTTTTTTCTACTACGTGTCATTAATATTTATAAATATTTTAATATAAATATATTTGTTAATTTATATTAAAAATGATACGTTCACATTTACTATACAAATCAATAAAAAAATGTGAAGGCCTATTTAATTATAATATTTATTTTCATCTACCTTTTATTTACAATTTACACGAAGATATAAATGTATTGAATATTCCTGATATAATTATTTAATGTTTACGTTTTTTCTGACTTTTTTTACCCTTACTTTTAGTTTTAGGATTTTTGATAATTACTCTTCTAGTTATTCTATTTTTTGATTCGAGTCTAGGTCTAACATCTGGAGCATATGAATAATCTTCCCATAATTGTATACCACTTTTATCTAGACTACTAATAATAGGTGGATTATCTATTGTATCCATATAAAATTTATTCACTAGTGTATTACTTTTTCTTTTTCCTTTTCCTTTAGTTTTTGATTTTTTTCCTTTTCCTTTTCCTTTTCCTTTTCCTTTTCTTTTTCTTTCTGTTTTTTTACCACTAGATCTCGTTTTTTTACGTTTAGGCTCAGGAGTTCTTGAACGAGGTTTATTTATTGTTGCACGCGGTGATTTAGGTGTATTTCTAAAGGTATCTGTTTTAGAATTATATCTTTCATACGCAGTTAAATCAATACTTTTTAAATCCATAATTATATTATCTAAATATTTTTATTTTTTGTCTTTTCATTTTGTTTAGAGAGATTATAAAATAGTTTAATTATAATATTTTGTTATGAATTATGGATTGCCACCTCTTAGTCGCAAAACGAGATGAAGGGTGCTTTCTTTTTGAATATTATAATCAGAAAGAGTTCTTCCATCTTCAAGTTGTTTTCCAGCAAAAATTAAACGTTGTTGGTCTGGGGGAATCCCTTCTTTATCTTGAATCTTAGCCTTAATATTTTCAATAGTATCACTAGTTTCAACATCTAAAGTAACTGTTTTGCCTGTAAGTGTTTTAACAAATATCTGCATATATAATATAACTATATAATATTATTTAAATAATATTATAAATATATTTAAATAATATATATGGATACAACTTATTCATATAATGATCTTGAAGATCAATTATTAAATAAATCTATTATATTACCATTTACACTATTTGCATTATATATATTATTAGCGTGTTTATTTAAAGTTAGAACAAGAATATCAAATGCTATAGTTTATCCAATTTTAGAAATGCGTAGATTATTATTTATTACAGATATTTCTAATAATGATGATATTTCTAATAATGATGATATTTCTAATAATAATGATATAAGTAATAATGATGATATAAGTAATAATGATGATATAGGTAATAATGATGATATAGGTAATTATAATGATGATAGTTTACCAAGTTATAATGAAATTTTTAATAAATAATATATATATATAATGAACTATTTATATTTATTATTACCAATGTTTAGTGTATATTTAGTAGGAACATTTTATCCAGTAGAAAAAGAAGCAGGAAAAGATATTCCATTTAGGCCGCCATCTTGGGTATTTGGTGTAGTTTGGCCTATATTATTAATATTAATAGGATATTCATGGACTTTGAGACCAGGATTAACAAATTATTACTTATTATTAACATTATTTCTCTCTACATGGTCTATATTTTATGCAAATAATAGAATGTTTGCGTTTTTTAATATATTAGCAACTATAGCTTTAACGATTTATTTAATTTTGCATAAATTCAAAAAAAAATCATCATATTTATTAATTCCATTATTAGCTTGGTTGTCATTTGCTAGTTATTTAGCTTATAATTCAATTTAATTAAGTGGTCGCACACGGCGTGAAGAAGTTTGACGAATAACTGGTGGAGGTTCAGAACCAATATTAAATAGAGGCATATTATTTGGTGTTGTGTTTGCACGACTAGGTGGCGGGGGAGGATTATTAGTAGGAGAATATTGCTGCGATGCAATACGTTCTACTGCTAGAAATTCAACAGGAACGCCACTACGATGACGACCAACCATAGCAGCTGCACTACGATAAGCGGCTTCTGTTTCTTCACGGGACTCAGAATAATTAATAGCCTGCCCTGGATTAATTCCAAGATTACCTGCTTCAAGAATAGCATCCTGGTTAGCACCTAGATAAATAATCTTAATATTATATTTATCATCGGCACTCTTAATCATCTCCTTAATACGTTGGCTAGTAAATGTTCTACTACAATTTTCCATTCCATCCGTAACAACATAAATTGTACAACAATCATATGCATCTGGATTCATAAGCTTCTTTTCCATAAAGTAAGTAAGAGTATTTCCCATGGCATCAAGAAGTGCGGTTTGTCCACGAGGAACAAATTGGTGAGTTTCTAGAAGTCTAACCTCGGAAAGAGGCATAGAACGAATAAGCATTTGCTCTTCATGATCAAAAAGCTTTACAGAAACATTAATATTTGAATCATCAGTTTGTTCTTTACGTAGAACTTCTAGAGTAGAGTTAAATCCACCAACAGAATCCTCTACCTTTCCGGCCATAGAACCTGAACGATCAATAATAGCAACAACTTCCTGAATCGTCGAATTAGCCATTGTTTAATATTATAGTAAATAAAAATAAATATTTTTAAATCAATTTTTTTTTAATTTTAAAGAAAGCCAAAAAAAATAAAAAAATTTAGATATTATATTATATTATATTATATTATATTATATTATATAATATTATATTATATTATATTATGTCTGGTAAAAAAAATTTGACAAAAAAAGCAAATAAAAATAGGGGTTCGGTTTCGCGTCCTCGTTCGCGTCCTCGTTCGCATTCTCGTTCGCGTTCGCATTCGCGTTCTCGCTCACCTAATCGTATTCCTTTAGCATCATCATTATCATCATCATCGGTTCCAACACAAGAAGCAGCTAGATATATGCATGATTTAAAATATCGTAGATTAATTGAGAGTGCTTTTAGAGACTATGCAAATACTAAAGACCCTGATAAATTTTATAAAATTAGAGGGTTATTAGAGAATTATGGTTATGATGACTTTGTATTACATGAAGATAAATATAACAAAATATTAAAAGAACTAGGAGCCAGTAAAAAAATTAAAAAAACAAAAAGAAAAAAAGGAAAAAAAGGAAAAAAATAAAAAGTATATAACAAATATTAATATAATTTAAATATAGATTATAAATTATATTAGTAACTAAAATGCATTTACCTGAATTAGCAGGAGGAACAGGTTTATTATTGCTAACAGCAGTTAACGCGCCAGTAAGTCCTTGGATAAGTAGAAAAATAGTTCATATGGGAGTAGGAACACTATTATTGAATGCAGATATATCAGATCCAAGTGTAGTATCGGGTATATATACAGCTGGAGTGAGCGCAATAGGTGGATTGACGGTTACTAATGGAATAAAACATATATCAGATGGAAGAAGAACAGATGGCATTATAAAAGATATAGGTATTTTTAGTTATGTTGCTTCATGTTGTTTATGTTTAGTATTATCTGTTCCATATTCAGAAATGTCTCCATTATTTTATGCAGACCCGGCAGGAGCAATAATAGGTAGAACAATTGAAAGTCCAAAAATATGGGAAAATAAAACAATACTAGGAACAAGCGCAGTATTTGGAACAGCATTAGTAACTACAAATGGTAGTATAGAAGAAAAATTATCAGCATCATTATTAATAGCAATGATAGAATTGTTTGGTGGAAAAATAGATAATTTATTAATAGCATTTTTTTTAATAATTAAATATATAATACAAAATCATTTATATATATTATATATAATAAAATATATAATGCAAAATCATTATTAAAGAAATTCATAACATATTTTACTACAATAGTAAAAATTAGCTTGTTTTTTGTAGAAGTTTTTTTTAAAATTAAATTTGGTTTTGCAAGTATGACATTCTATATTAGAATAACGAAGTATAATATTTAAAATATCTTCATGTAAGATGTCTAATATAAACATATTATTTATTTATAAAAATAAAATACAAATCTTCTCAATTTTATTTTTATAAATAAATAATATGATATAATATAATGGAGTATATAATTCAGTTGAATTATTATAATTATTTACCTTATTATGATTATATTAATTTATTGATAACAAATAGTAAATTTTATTATAATAAGGATTATAATCATGATAACATATATAGATATTATGTTATAAATAAATTTTCAAATAAATTTGCAGAAGATGCTTTACCAATAATTTATTCATATTATGATTTTTTATCAAGAATAGTAGTATTTGAAAATAGTTTAATAAATGCGGGATATATTTTATGGAAAGAAGATTTATATTATGCTTATTGGAAAGCAAAAAATTTATTATAATTAAAAGGATAATATATTTTGGATATAACAATGATATAATTTTTAATTTTTAATTATTATCATATTTTTCGTTGATTTTTTTTAAAAATTCTACTAAATTTTGAGAGAGTGTTAATTTGTTATTGCAAAGAGCTTTATATGTTTGTCTATTTACTCCAAATTTTTTATCATAAATTAAATAATATTTTTCACTATCTTTTTCATGTTTTTTTAAAGAAACATATTTTGGTAATGTAATTTTTTTAACTACTTCTTCTTTTTCTTCTTTTTCTTCTTTTTCTTCTTTATCATCTTTAGTTTCTTCATGAAAATTATTTTCAATATTTTCCAATATTGTTTTAATTTGTTCTAATTTATCTAAAATATTAATTTTATTAGATTTACTAGAAGTATATACTCTTTTATTTGTAATTTTGGGATGTTTTTCAATCTTAAAAAATTCTCTAAATAACATTTTTTCACGATTATAACATTCTTTATAATATACAACATATTTAGGTATCATCGATTCATTAATTTGAGGTGGTAATTTTACTGCATTTGATTTTCTAACTCTTTTTGAATCATCTTTAACTATTAATAAATTTTTTTCAACTATGTCCATTATAGTATATATGAATATGTTATTTTATTAAATATTAACATATATCCACATCGATCTCTATATTTCTTAAATATTTGTGTATTCTTTAATGTATTTAAATAATCATTTATACAAATAAAGCAGCTTTCATATTATTATTGTTATATATAATAATATATTTAATAGATAATCAATGCAACAGTAAATAATCCTTGAATTCCACAAAGTAATTTAGACAAATTACTTACAGGATATATATCACCATAACCCAATAGACAACCTGTAACAATTGCGAAATATAATCTATTAAAATATCTTTTTATAAATGATGGCTCAACATTTTTTGGATTTAATTCTTCTTCTACTGCTGCCTTTTCAGTTTCTTTAGCAACACTATCAATAATATTTTCTTCATTTAAATTATTTAATCCCGTATAATTTTCTTGTATTTTTTTTTTTGCTTTATCTTTAATTACTTCTTCTTTTACAATTTCTTTAAATTTATTTACTCCTGAAAAGTGTGAATCATCTAATAACATATATATAAATGAAAACAAGAACATGACAAATACTAATATTGTAATTTTGTTAAATTTAACTTTAATTAAATTATCTAAATTTTTATGTAAATTTTTAACAAATTTCATTATATATAATATATATTTATATTAATTATGGTATATATAAAAAATAAAACAATAAAAAAATCTAAAAAAAAATTTAAAGGTGGAGGGCCGCCTGATCGCGATATGACTGTCCCTGAAACGCCTCGACAATTAGATATGTTTGGTGAAGATGATGATGATGATGTGCCGGAACTTAATATAGAGCAAAGGAATATGCAACCTACAAAATTTAGACCAGTAACACCATCTCTAGCGCGCCAGTGGTCGGCCGAAGAAATGATTAATAGCACGGTGAGACCAAAACCAGATATAATATTGCCAATAAAATCAACAACAATTGTCGCAAAATCGAGCACATCAGATAAAAAAAAACTTCCAATCAAGCCAGCGCAATCTAATGGTAACAAAACTACTATTAAAAAAATAAAATCGAAAATTAAATCCACATCATCGTCAACGGTAACAAAAGGCAGAAAATCACAAGTAGAATCAAATGGTAAAATAAAAAAAAGTAAAGATGAAGATTCTTCACCAATAGAAGAGGATATAGAACAACAAACATCTAGTGGACAAGAAAATATTAATTTAGATTCTGGTGTTCCAATTATAAATTTAGCAAATAATATAAATAGAATTGGTAATATTTTACCAGAATTTGAACCATTACCAGTATTAGTTGGATTAGTAGGATTAGGAATTTTATTAACAATGTAACAAATAATTATATTTTGATTAAATAAATATAATTATTTAGAATTTGACAGATTTAGTTAAATATAACCAGAAGAATATACCAATGAAAGCTTTCGATAATAAATCTAATATATTATAACCAAATATTTTAGTTAATGTATCAGCTTGATAAAATATTCCATAAAAAGCCCATAAAACAACAAATAATAAGTAAATTATAATAGAATTAAATGTTTTTTTATTTTTCATATAAGTATTCCATATTGTTCCAAACATAAGAGTAAAGAATACAAATCCAATTATATTAGCAGATGTTTTTGGTAAAATTCCACTCTCTCCAATATATCCAGAACCCAACATTAAGAAATTAAATAATAATATTAACATAAATGTCCAAAAATTGACTACATGTTTATTTTCCATTCCTAAAACTAAACATAGAACTAATAACATTAGAGGTGTGCTAATCCCCCAGTCAGTATAGCGATTATCATTAATTTCTTTTAAAGGTAATTCTTCAGTTTTTTCATCTTTCTCCGCTTTATCTATTTTATTAACAAAAAGTCCATAGAAATATCCAGCAACAACAGAGATACATGTTTCTAAGTTCATAATATTACGAACTTTAGGGTTATCATTTCTTAATGCTTCAATAAAACAAATTGTTCCAGTAGTAATTAAAAAAATGTAGGTAAAGTAAAAACTATTTTTAACCAAACTAATTTGCATATATAATTTATAATAATATTTATTTTAAAATAAATTAAAATTTATTTAGAATTTAATTAAAATCATTATAAAATCTTTTTACTTTTGGATTAGCAGATATTTTAGTATAATCAAAATTGGATAAATATAATCCTTTTAAATTTCTTACTCTAGATAATGCAACATATGTTTGACCATACTCAAATATATTAGTTCCAATATCCATTATAGCAGCATCTAATGATAAACCTTGTGATTTGTGAATTGTAATTGCCCATGCATAAATTAATGGTATTTGTGATACTGCTACATTTTTGTTTACTTCTGAATTCCAATTATAATAATTTATTAAAATAGGTTCAATTATATTATTAAATTTAACAAGAGGTAAATTATTATTAAAATCTACAACTATACCTTGGCTACCGTTGGCAATTTGAATATCACTATCTAAAGAAATATTAGCTATACACATAACGTGTGTTCCAATTTTTAATTCTAAAGTTTTATATGCCATTATGTTATTTGCTAAAAATTCGTAATCATTTTTTAATGATGAATTACTGTTAATTACTAAATTATACATTTCACTTTCTACGGTTAATTCAGATTTTCTTGAACCTTTTAAATATTTAATAGTATATAGTCTTTTTTCTACATCATCACTAAGTTTTTTATATTCTAATGTATTAATATTATCTGTATCTTTTTTATAAGGTGAAATAATTGTTATAACATTTTCCTGTCTTAATTTATTTAATTCTTCAATTGTAAATACTCGTTTTTCTAATGTTTCTTTAGTAGTATGTGTAATCCTACCACGTCTAACATACTTTAATACTTTTAAAAATTCTTTTTCATCTTGTCTAAAAATTGATTTTAAAACAATTTGATTATTTTGGGGAAATATTTCATTCCATAATGTATGTTCAAAACAAAACATAGATGCCTCTTTTTCTGTATCATTTGATTTAATAGGGGGTAATTGATAAAAATCTCCTGAAAATATTAATTGTAATCCACCAAATGGAATATCTGGTTTATTATATAATTTTCTTCCGATTTTATCTAATATAAGTAAAATTTTTAAGGACATCATACTAACTTCATCTATAATTAAACATTTAAGATGATACCAATTTTTTAATTTATATTTTTTGTTAAAAACATCATTTAATACATCTTCAATATTTTTATTAGCCAATCCAATACCTGCAAATCTATGTAATGTAGTGGCTTTGCAATTTAATAAAATACTAGCACATCCTGTTAATGCACATACTTGAGTTTTTCTATTATTTTCTTCACTATAATTTACTATAGTTTTTATCAAAAATGATTTACCTGAACCGGCAGGTCCTGTTATAAAAACATTCTCTCCGTTTTTATATTTTTCAAAAATTATACTTTGTATTTCATTTAATTTATACATTATTAATAATTATTTTTTTTTAAAAACATTATCAATTTATATTTATATTAAATTAATAAATATAAATTATAATTAATCATTTGCCAAAAAAAGAACTTATTAATTATTTAATTCGAGTACGCTAATCCACCCATACCACTCATGATACGGAGGACATTGTAATTGACGGCATAGACACGGACTTTAGCAGTGTTGACACCCTGGACAGTCGCGTTCGAGAGGACGAGCTGTAGGGTGGCATTGTCAATACGCGAGAAATTGCAGGTTCCCGATGGCTGGTGCTCTTCTGGGCGAAGGGCGAACGAGTAGACATTGATACCGGTGTCAGGGGCACGGGTGTGGTGCTGGAAGGGCTGGACAAGGTCGAAGTATGTACCTTCACGCTCGGAGAAGCGGTCCTGGCCATTAAGCTGTAATTTGGCAACTACAACTGGATTCTCACCCCAGCAGTGCATGTCGAGAGCAGTTTCAGCGAGAACGAATGTGCCAGCATCAGAGACGCCCGAGTCAGTGGTATTAGAGAGGGCATTAGCACTCATTAGTGGGTCATCATTGGCGAATGGATCTTCGAAGTAGCCAGATGTGTTAATGAATGCATTAGCACCAGAGGTAGCTGTCTGGCCGCCGAAGGCGTGAACCGCATTGGGTAGCGCATCGAAGGCATCAGTGTAATTGAATGGCTGAGCACCAAGTAAGTTATTTAACTGGGTGTTGGCAGTTAGCGAGGAGCAGTAGTCAACATTGGCATCAGGCTGTACAACCCATACTAATTCTTTGCAAGGATGATTTAAGTTGAGTTTAATTTTGTTGGACGACGAACCGACCGATTCATCACCGGTGAACTGGAGTTGTTCGATGAGGTATTCGTGGGGATTCTGCGCCATACGTCTGCGTTCGTCGGTATCTAAGAAGATGTAGTCAACGAAGAGCGAGGCCGCGGCGAGCGACTGTTTGTAGGCATCAGTAATTTTCATGCCTTGGCCGTCGATTTTGCTGACAGCCCATAAGCACTCTTCAATATTGCGGATGTCAAGGTTAATTTTGACTTCGTGATATTGGAGGGCAATTAAAGGTAGTGCAAGTCCAGGATTACGGCAGTACCAGAACTGAAGGGGAACATATAGTGTAGTTTCGGGTAGGGCGTTACGGGGAGCACAGACTTGGCGGACACCGTCGGCCGAGCATGGTCCATCTACCGCAGCGAAGTTGGGGTCGCAAACGTATGTGAGCTGTGTGGTGTTACCAACCATTTTGTGGTAGCCACGCTCCTGTTCTTTAGAGAGAGTGAGCTGATTCCAGATGTGCATCCAGTCACCGTATTGGCGATCGATGCGCTGTCCACCAATTTCAACTTCAACCTGCGAGACTAACTGTTCACCGGGGAAGTCTAACCATCTAGCGTAAACATCGCCACCCGAGTTGAGTGACTGACCAATTTCGGGTAGAGTAATCTGTAAATATGTGCGATAGGCTAAATCACCATTACGTGAGATGGTGCAAGTAACGCGGCGACCAAAGTCAGCCTGTCCATTGAAAGTTTGTTCAATTGATTCCATCGCGAAGTTGGTGTGGCGACGATATGTGACTTTCCAGAAGGTAATCTGAGGATTACCTGTTAGGTAAACATCTTGAGCCCCGTAGGCAACTAATTGCATAAGACCTCCAGCCATTTTTTATAATATGACTAAAGAAAAAAAATTTTGAATATTTAATTTAATTAATAAAAATAAATGTTTTTTAATTAATATATATATAAATTTAAATTGCAGTACATAAATATACTATAAATGAATAAATTATCAGGTAAAAATGTTACATTGGATAAAAAACATACAGAAATGTTAGATGAATTTAAATATAATAAAGAAGTATTAATTCCTAAATATAATACAGAAATTGAAAGATTAGAAAAATTCCTAAATAATACAAAGAATAAAAAAAAAATAGAAAAAATTGAAGTATCACAAAATAGAATAAAAGAATTAAAAAATATAATATATAGATTAGAGAAAGATAGAAAGGAATATTTTTTAAATAATTCTAAATACATTTTTGATTATTTTGAAGAGAAAAAAAATATAACTACTAATATAGATTCAAAAACAACTCTAAATAGTAGTAAAATAAATCATTTTTTTTATATAGATAATCAAGAAGAAGAAAATGTTAAAAATATAGAAGAGAAATCAAGCACAATTGATAAATATTTTTATAATATAAATAATTCATTTTTAAATTATGAAAATTATTGTTATGAATCAGATATATGTAAATTTTGTAACAAAGGTGAGATGGTATATGCAGAAACAGATGGTATATGTGTTTGTAATAATTGTTCACGTTCTATGAAATATTTAATTGAAAATGAGAAACCTTCATATAAAGAACCACCAAAAGAGGTATGTTTTTATGCATATAAAAGAATAAATCATTTAAGAGAAATATTAGCACAATTTCAGGCAAAAGAAAGTACGCATATACCAAGTGAGGTATTTGAAAATATCAAATTTCAAATAAAGAAAGAGAGATTAGAAATAAAAGATTTAACAAATAAGAAAACAAAAGAAATATTAAAAAATTTAGGATATAATAAATATTATGAACATATACCATTTATAAAAGATAAGTTAGGTATAAAACCTCCAGTGATGTCTCAAGAATTAGAAGAAACATTATGTAATTTGTTCATGGAAATTCAAAAACCATATTCAAAATATTGTCCTCGTGATAGAGTAAATTTTTTGAATTATTATTATACATTATATAAATTATGTGAATTATTAGGAGAAATAAAATTTTTACCATATTTTCCGATGTTAAAAGATAGAGAGAAACGAGTAGAACAAGATGCAATATGGAAATTAATATGTATGGATTTAGGTTGGGATTATATTCCAACGGTTTAATAATATATTATTTTTAAATTATAATATATTATTTATTATTTATTAATTAAGAGATTTCTTTAATTTTTTGTCTTCAACATCAGGTTTAATAAATACATATGGTGTTCCATCAATATGTTTTCCATCGCGTTCATAAATTTCAAAAATTCTATTTATTGTTCCACTAAGACTATTATATGGTTTTCTGTTTTTAATTCTATCAGATAGTTTAAGTAATTGCATATAATATGTTATAGATGATATTTTTAAATCATTTAAATATAAATAAATAATTAAATAAATGAAACATCAAAGACCATCTTGGGAGGAATATTTTAAAGATTTAGTAAATTTGACGGCGTCTCGTTCATCGTGTGATAGATTAAATGTGGGTTGTATTTTTGTGAAAGAAAATAGAATAATAGCACAAGGATATAATGGATATATATCAGGTTGTGAACATAAGATGGTGATGAGAGATAATCATAATATAGCAACAATTCATGCGGAACAAAATACAATAACAGATTGTGCAAAAAGAGGGGTAAGTTCAGATGGATGTACAGCATATATAACGCATTATCCTTGTTATAATTGTATGAAATTGATGGTTTCTAGTGGTATAAATTCTATAAAATATATAAATGATTATAAAAATGATGAATTAGTGTATAAATTAGCATATGAGAAAAATATTTCAATAACTAAATTAAATTAAAATTAAAATTAAAATTATCTAAAAATTTTTAATATATAAAAAATTTTAATATATAAAATATTTTTATATCATATAAAAATGATAAATTTATTAAATTCAGTTTCTTTAGGATTATTTTTTTTATATTTTGTTTTAATTAGTGGTTCATGTGGCGAAGTTTTAAATTGTGGATTACAAAGATATATAAATAATTCAATATGGTTTAAACATCTTATGATTTTTTTATCTATATATATTTTTACATTTATTTTAAATTGGTATACTATTGATTCCATAGTAGTAGAAAATTATGAAAATAATAAAGAAAATACTAAAGAAAATACTAAAGAAAATACTAAAGAAAATACTAATAAATTGAAATATTTATATGATTCATTTTTATATAGTGTAATTATATATATAGTATTTGTTATTTCTACAAAAACAGAAGGAAAATATTTAGCATTATTTTTAATACTTTCGGTATTATTAGTTTTAATTCAAATTATATTAAAAGCATTATATGGGTCATATAATAAATTAAATATTACAGATCTATTAAAATCTAATGATGAAATAAAAAATATTTTAAATATTAAATCAGAAAATACGTCAATAATGATATTCAAAATCTTGCCATTTATATATTTATTAAGTATAATTGTATTGTTAATGGGTTTAAGTAAATATTATATAAGACAACGTAAAGATCATAGTAAAAATTGGGATATAATTAAATTTATATTTGGAAATAATAAATGTAATATGTAATATGTAATATGTAATATGTAATATGTAATATGTAAATAATTATTAAATATATAAATATAATAATTATTATTAATACATTATAAATTTCTTGATAGTTAGTATTGTAATAATTAAATAATTAAATAATTAAATAATTATAAAATATATAATATAATAAGATTTAACTAATATTTAATGTTAATTGATTAACAAATTTAACTAATATATAGAAGATGCAAGCAAATAATGCACTATTAAATAGGTAACCATAAAAGTTTGGATTTGCGTCATTACCAAATAATGAAGGAAAAGTTTTTTTAAGGGTTCTTCTAAAAACTGGTAATTGGAAAAGGAAATATAAAACAGAAACTAATAAGGGTAGTTGAAATTCATTATAAAATATATCAATACTATCTAAAGATATTTGTTTTTTATTATTTTGAGAAATAAGGTCTTGGTGTGTTATAGAGTTAGTAATAAAATCATTATTTTGAGATTCAGGAATAAAATTTGGTTTAATTTGGTTATCATTATTTACGGAAGTAGGATTAATAGGAATATCTCGACTGGGTAAACCAGTAGCACCAGCCATATTAGCTTTTTGTAATTGATTAATCATTTCATTATAATTATTTTGATTATCGAGTTGATTTTGTTCGGGTACTTTGGTAGGTATTTGTTGCATCATAGGGTTGGCCATTTGTGAGGTATTTTCAGCGATAACTTCATTTTTGGTTAAAATAACATTGTTACTATTACTTTGAGTTTGTAGTGGTTGTTCAATTGAATTAGGTAAAATATTACTAGGTAATTGTGAAATAGATGTAGCACCATTATTAGAATTTTCCATTATAAATATTTATTATAACTTAGTAAATATTTATAGAGTAAATTACGCAAATTCAACAGTTTTAGCTTGACTATTACATTTTGTGGCTTTTTCTCTCATAATAAAACATTCATTATTATTAGTGTCAAAAGAGAAAATTTGGTCTCGTATAGCATTTTGTTCAGGTCCAATAAAGTTATAACAATTTTTTCCATCACATAATTTTCTAAATAAAGTAGCAAATCCTAAACCTAATATTATTGCTAAAATAAAACGCCCTCTATCAGTATATAATATATTATTTACAGCGGTGCTTAATCCTTTTCCTATCATTATATATTATGATATATATTTATTGAACAGGAATATGATTAATTTTAGATTTATTAGATGGACATTTAACTTTTTCCATACTATATTCGAAACAATTATCTGCTTTATCTTTATATTGTACTGAATTTATGTTAGATGGTGTAGGATAAACAGATATTTTTTTTTTTTCATTATCAAAATACATAAAAATAAGTCCAACAAATAAACTAATTAAAAATATTTTAATATTAATTATTTTAAGTAAATTTTTTATCATTTAATATATTGTAATATAAAAAATTATTGTGGTTTTTTGATAACTTCTAAATTTTTAATATTATATTTATTTTGAATTAAATAATTGTATATTTCGTCAGTTTCAATAGAATTATATTTATATTTAAGACTGCTAATATATTCATCTAATGATTTAATTTTACTAGTATATAAAAATACTGCATCTTTTAAATAATTTGTTTCTTTTGTTTCTTTAAATAGTTTTATAAATTCTTTAAAATCAGTAATTAAAGATTGAATTTCTATATTTTTTTGATTTAGTAATTCTTGGCTATCGGGATTAGAGGTGATAGATATATATAATGAAAATAAATCATTATATTTTTCTTGAAGAGTATTTAATTCAGATTTAAAATTATCAAATGATTCTACAGCTTTATCTTCTTCTATATAGTTAAATAAGAAATCTAGTTTAGTTAATATAATTTGTTTTTTTTTATTAATTAATGAATTATTGGTATTTTTTAGTTCATTACTAATTATAACTGGATTCATTTTAATTATTTCTAAATTAAGATTGCAAGGTTTTATAGTATTGCCGCATGTAGCACGTAATATTTTGTTATTTTCAAAAAAAATAGTGCCACCATATTCTCCACAATTAATACATTTAAATTTTTGTTTTGAAAATATTTTTTTCTTAGATTCTATAGAATCTTTGGTATTAATAAGTTTATTAATAGCAGTTTCTTTTGTTTTAGTATATGTTTTTTTTAGATTATAATAAGTTTTTAATTCTTCTAAATATTTAGAGTAATCGCTTTCTTCGACTAGTTCTTTTTGAAGTGATTGTTCCATATTATAAATTAAAAATATATTTTTCTGTGTAATAAAGACGCTTCTGGATGATTATTAAAATCTGGTAAATTAGTGATCATATTATTTTGAATTCGTTGTTTATTTTCTAAATCCGCACGATTATAATAAACTAATTTAGACATTATGTATTGTTTATCTTCAATATTTTTTTGATATCTTTCTTGTGGTGTTTTGTTTCCTTTGTATTTATAAAATAATATTATTCCTAAAATTGAAAAAAATAAAATAAATAAGGATATATTATATACTAAATTATAATTTCTTTGCTTATAGTTATTACATTCTTTTAAAATTTCTTTAAAATAATATTTAACTCCAGGTTCTATAAGTCTTGGTTTGTTTATATTATTATTATAATTGGATTCACTCGAATTATTTAAATTTAAATAATTATTAATATTTTTAAAATCCATTTAATATTAATAATTATAGTTATTTTATAAAAATAATTTATACATATAAATATAATTAGAAATGCAATCACTATTAACAGATAGTAAAAATGAAGTAGATAATCAATTAAAAAAACTTCCAAGTGCAACTACGTCTGTAGTTTTTTTTTTAACAATGACTATTATTTATGGTTTTGTAATGATATATACTACAATTAATTCATCTACTCTTACACAGGTAACAACAAATTCTAAAAATCAAATTTATACATTAATATATGTATTATTTTTAATAAGTGGAACATATTTTATAAATGTAAATATATCAAAAAGTATTTGTTATGAAAATACTATTCAATGGGGAACAGTATTTACAATAACAATCATGCCATGGATAATAATATTTGCAATATTATATTTTCTGTTAGAATTATTTCCAGGATGGATAAAGCCGTTTTCAAATACAGTTGGATATTTTATAGTAAATATATTAGGAGCAACAGATAAATTAAAAGATGTATTGAAATCATCATCAGATCATAATAATTCAACATTAAAAAAAGCATTAGAAAATATAGAAAATAATTATTCAAGATTTATAAATGAAATAGATGTAGAAGAAGATAAATATAAACTTTTTGTTAAACAATTAAATATTGAGGGTTTTACAAAAATTTTGGGAGATTATACAGATAACCCAGATGGTTTATATAGAAATCTCAATATTGTTCAATTATTTGCATTAATAAATATTAAAGATGTAATTGGTAGATTATTTTGGTATGTATTAGCAGGCACTTTAATAGCGTCGATTAGTTATAATTTTATAATAAATATGAATTGTGAGAAAACATTAGATCAAGCTAAGAAAGATTATTCTACTATGTTTGAAAATAACCATGTCCCAATATATGGTAAAAAATGGAAAAAATTATCCGAAGAACCAGCTGAATCAGAATATCAAGATTATACAGTTCGTTTAACACAATTAATTAATAAATATGGTAACGATTTCTTAACAAAACAAGATAATAATAATGAAGTACAATTAACTAATCAGCAATTAAGAAGTATTCAATTATCATTTGATGAATTACCAAGTAATTGTTATATTCAAATTGATACTGATTCAGGTTCACAATATTTTATACCAATTGAGTAAATAAAATAATTAAAAAAAAATTTTATTTATTGTTTTTAAAATAAGAATCTTCTATAATTAACATAATATAAAACTGCTAAATAAGAGAGAATTCCACATATTATAATAATTAACCAAATAGGACAGATTGTTTTATTTCTGTAACCAATACCAAATTCTCTGGGTTTACCATTCTTATCAAAAACAAGGGATGGTTTAGTAAATATAATTAAAATAAATAATAAAACAAATATAATAATTGATACTAATGGTATATTATTTCTTACAAATTTTGAAAACATATTAATATTATATAAAATAAATATAATATTAATTATAAATTAACTATTATTTTTTAAAAAACATTTTCACCTGTTACAAGTTCTTGTGTAAGAACTCCTATAAATGCTATCATCGCTAATCTTCCATTATTTAGTTCTTTATTAAGAATGTTATCACTAATTGTAGAGATATTATAATTTCCTAGATTACCTGGCTGATAATTTTGTTTTAAAGTAAATATTTTTTTTTCAGTAAATGGATTTTCCCAACCGTTTACCATACGAATAACTTCAAATAAGAGCATTCCAAACCAAAATGGAGCCTGGTGATAAAGATCTAATGAACTTAGATAATTAATACCTAAAATAGAATTATCATTATCTATTTGTTCTAGAATAATAATACTAGGAACTGCTAGCATAGCAGTGCGCCCATGCTGAAGTTCTGCTTCACGTGTAAATTTAATTTTATTTTCGCTTTTCTTATCTAGAATATTAAGTGGATCAAAATTAGGAACTGGTGGAGTAGAACCGACATATCTCCAACTTTTAATAGAAGGAACTACATTTAGTAGAGCAGCATTATAAGACATACTAAACATGATAATAGCAGTCGATATAGACATTATAATAATATATTTATATTATAGATATCTTTATATATATTTTTTTTATATTTTATATTTAATCATATTCATAATCACTATCCATATCGTCATCAGGAATATTATTCATATTATATTCTTCATCTTCTATTTCTTGTTCTCTTCTTTCTAATTCTTCTTCATCTATTTTATAAATTTCTTTATTCATTTCAGTTACATTATTATTTTTACCTAATTTACGTTCTTTTATTGCTTGTTTTTCTATTTTATTTCTTTCTTCATCGTAATTAGATGCTACATATTGTGTCAATCCTTTTTGTAATCCCGCGCTCCAACTTTCTAATTTATTATTTTTGAATATATTTTCTACTTCTCTTTCTTCATCTGTTAAATCTTTTAAATATTGTGTTATTAAATCTTTTTCTTTTTCTTTTGCATATGAGATTTTTTCTTTAACTTTTTTATATGTTTTATTAATTAAATCTAAATGATTGTTTATAATACTTAAAAACTCATAAATGTAATTTATAATTGATTTATTCATTTCTTCTTCATTATAATCATCAATTTCACCTATTTCTAATATAAATTCTTGATATTTTGTAACTTTAATATATTCATAAAAAACACTATAAAAAATATGAGTATAAAAATATGTAATAAATTCTTTATCAAATATACTTGGAATATATCTATCTTCTTTTGAATTACTTATTTTAATAGGTGTTATAAATTTAGTAAATTTCATTAATATAATAAATATATTTGATCTATTTTTTATAAATTTAAAAACAATATCTAATCCTGGTATAAGTGAAAAATTATTTAGTTTCTTATAATAATTTTCTAATATATTTACTATATCTTTATTATGTATTTCAGATAGCTCCCAATGCTTTGGTATTTTTTTTAATTCAATTTGTTTATTTAAAATAATATTTGGAAAAATATTGATTAGATTATTTAAATAGTTATTATAAAATTGACAATTATCAATATTTATTTCAAAGTTCAATAATTTTTCTATTGAAGAAATTAATGATTTACTCATATTTGGTATTTTTTTTATAAAATCTAATAATGAATTTTTCATTTGATTATTAGTTTTAGCTAAATAATTTTTTATACTATCTAATTCTTTTTCATCACTACTATTTATATCAAATCTATCAAATAGTATATTTAATTTTTCGAATAAATTTTCTTCACTTTTAATTTCAATTGAAGATTCTAAGTAATCATTTAAAATATTTCTTAAATATTCTATATTATTTATAATTGGATAATTTGAATTAGATTCTAATATATTTCGTTTATTAATAATATTTATTAATTCATTAAATACAGATTTATTATATATTTTTCCTTGAGATTTCAATGATTCAATAATTTCAGAAATTTCTTTTGTTGTATCAAAACTACTTGGTTTATCCATACAAATACTTCTTAATTCATCATCAATTGGTAAATTATTATTAAAATTACAAAAATAAATAAAACTTTTATATATAGTTTCTTCATTAAAATCATATTGAACAATAGGTAATAAAACTTTTGTATTTTCAGCATTATATAAAATAGATGATTTATTCAATGACATTATACTATCTAAAAATTTACTGTAATATTGAACTAAATTGTTATTATCTAAAATAGTTTTATCACTATTAATAAAATAATTTATTGTATTTATTGTAGAATTACAACAAGCATTTTCTAAAAAAGGATCACCTGCTGAATTTTCTAGCAAAGTACTATTAGTTTCTACTATTTTTTGAATACTTTCAATAATAGCATTACTTAAATATATGCTTTTAGATGTTAATGTTTCTAATATATAATTTTTTTTTCCTTTTCTAAATGTATCTAATAATTCATCTTTAAATGTATCCGATAAAGGTAAAGTATTATCTTTACCAATTTTAATATTATATAATGGAGGCATAAAATTATACCAATTATCTATTGATAATTCATCTGGAATATATTCTTCTTTATTTAATATTAAATATTCTCTCTTTTTTTGACATACATCAATTACATTTTTGTCATTTATAATATATTTTTCAATTAATGCTTCTATTTTTTTACCAATATTTGCTTCTGAAACTTTTAATAATGTATTCCAGGGTTTAATTGAACTTTTAATTTTACTAGCAATACAGGATATATAAATTAAAGTGGTTTTATCTTGGTCTCCATCAAATGGATAACCTGAAAATGATTTAATACAACCTGGGAAAGTTTTTTTAGTTTTAAAATTTGGAATATTAATTTGAATAGCAACTATTAAATATGATAAAGTTAATAATAATAATAATTGATTGTATGTATCTTCATAAGATGGTAATCCTTTGACTTTACCTTCTTTTTTTGCCGTTTTGGCCAACATTTTTTCATATTGTTCTTTAGATGGAATATTTGCATTATGAGTAGTAATAACATTATTAATAATAAATTGATTTTGTCCTTCTACATTAATACCCATCATTTGTGACATAGATTTAACTATATTATTTATTATTTTTACATCTGGATTTGTAGATAGATTAGTTTTTGAAAGATTTATAGAATATTCATTATCTAAAATATCTTTAGTATTTAATTTGAATCCTTGCGTATCATAACCTTCGTCACTAGAAAAATCTATATTTTTAATAATATATCCACTATGTTTATCCACCCAATAGTTATTATCATCACTAATTGTTCCTTGTTCTGCACAAATACTATCTAATTCTTTTATATAATCTTGCTTACTTGAAAATGCATTTGCTAATTTTAATAGAAATCTTGGCATTAATTTTACAGCCGTTTTATTACAATGTAACCAATATTTATTTTCTTCATATATAGATTCACGTGTAAATTTTAAACAAAATTTCTTAATATATTCTTGTCTTTTTACAAAATCAGGTATAGATAATACTTTATCTCTTAGATTTTCATAAGGAGAAGTCTTAATGTCTTCAGATATATCAATGTAGTTACTTAATATTAATTTATTAACTTGTAGATTTTTTTCTTCTTTTATTTGAATTATATTTTTTAGATATTTTTTAGCATTTTCATAATTATCGTTTAATTTACCTTTTATTTCTTCAACACTTAAGTTATATTTAGCTTGAAAACTATCTAAAATTTTATCAACATCTTCTTTTAAATTATTATTTTCTAATTTAGAACCATCTATGCATTTATCGTTTATAGATATACAATCTTTATTAATATCACATAATATTTTGTTTGAATCTATATAAAAATCATTTTTAAATTTTTCATCTATAACCCATTTTGACTCTTGTCTTACATAAATATAATTTTTTTTGGTTTCTTTATCAATAAATAAACAATAATCACCATCAATTACTTCTCTCTTTTCTTCAATTACAGCTCTTGCTTCCCTAAGCGCATTTTTTTTACTTAAATTCATAACATCCATAATTTTCTCAGTTAAAAATTCAAAAAATTGTTTAGTATCCATAGTGGTTTTTTCTTTAGCATATTCGTTCGCTAAACTGTAAATAGTATTATCATATATAGCATCAAAAAATATTTGTTTAGAATTATCATTTTGTATATCTTCTAATGATGTATATTTTTTTGATAAATAATATTTTTCACATTTTTCTTCCTCTTCAGGAGAGATATCCTCAGTATTAGATTTGTTAGCTTTTTTTATAAAATTATCTAGTAAATTAGAAACTATTAAATCCATAATAGTTTTGTTTAAACAGGTAGTAAAAAATTTTCCACCATCTATTGTAATGAAAGAATTAATTAGTTCAGAAGTATTATTAAAATTATCAGGATCAACATTATAATTAGTGTAAACTTCTTCTTTGAGTTCATTAGTTATAATATCAAAATTAAATTTATAATTTTCTTTTAATTTGAGAGATTCTTTATTTATTAATGTTATCAATTTATTTAATAGATCTTTACTAATATTATATTCCTTTTTGTAGTTATCAATATTTTCATTAAATAATTTGGAAATAATAGCATATTCTTTTTTATTTAAATTATCCATATCAATATTTAAACTTTGAATATCTTGAATTAATGATTTATGATTTATATATTTATAAGTTTTTGATAAATATTCAATAGCTGAACTATTAGTTGGTATAAAAGATTCTAATAATAAATTAAATTTTTCATCTATAGACGTAGATGCATTATCTTCAATTGAGAAATTACAAATATTATCTAAAAATTTATTAGAATGAATAGTATCATGGGTATTAATAAATTTATCAAAATTAGATTGTTCTAATATAAATTTATTGATATTAGTTTCATTATTTAGTAATTCAAAATAATTAAAAAAATTTATATTCAAATTAGATTTATCATAAATAGTAGTATATTTTTGATTAATTTTAGAAAAATTAAATATTGGTAAAGGTAATGTTATAAAAGATGTTATAATTATTTTATCATTAGGAGATAATTTTTTTAGATTATATATGCGTTTATTATTTATATAATCCGTTTCTAACATTTTAATTCCTTCATTATAAACTTCTGTTGAAAATCTAAATGTATCAACTGATTTATCATTTATACAATAACTATAGAAATCATTATATATATCATTAATTGCTAATATTTGAGTGTTTACATCTAAAGAGTTAAAATTGATACTATTAAAATCAGATGTATATTTATTTGTAGTATTATCAAATATATTTAATAAATTATTTATATAAGTGATATAGTCATTTATTTTATTTTTTGAAGCACTATTAGACCATTTATTAATAATAGAATTTAAATTTTCAATAAATTCTCCCATTTTAATTTTATTAATAAATTCATCATCATAATCATCATTATCTTCATTGTCTATTAAATTTTTAGAATTATAAACTACTGGTATTAACCAATATAATTTTTTATTTAATTTTAGTAATGCTTCTTTCAGTGGTTTATAAAATTCTCCCTTTTCAGTAACCATAATAGGATTATTATTTTCATCTAGATTTGAGAAAAGTGTTCTAAGTTCTTTATATCTATTTAATTCTAAATTAATATTAGAAATTAATACTTCATTACGTTCTTCAGGTTTATAAAGATTTAATATATGATCCATATAATCATTTAGTTGTGTTTCTAAAGTATATCTTTTTTCACTATCAGGCACATTAACACTATGATAAAATTCTTGATAATCATCTTCTATTTCAAAATCATCTAATAAAATTTCATTTAGTTTTTCATCATCTATATGTTTAATAAGATCATAATCTAAATCATCTTTATTTTCTAAATTAAGAAATTCAGGAGATACATCTTGAATTATTTCCTGATCTTCAGATAATTCGGTAGATAGTAATTCTTTAGAATCTTTTATTATAATTTTTTCAATATTTAAATTTTCAGGAATTCCACTATATGCAAAATCAATATAAATAACTTCACTATTTGGAATTAATGTAACTTCAATCATATCTTCTTCAATATTAGTAATTATACCATTTAATATTTTAGGTAAAGGTCCACCAAATGTTATTGATATACTTTTGTTAACACTAATATTATTTTGAATAACAAAACTGGGACTCTTGGCTCTATAATGCAAAATAATGTTATCGATAGATTCTTCTAAAAGTTTTCCTTCTTCGGAAATATCTAATGTTGCACTAGTATCTTCATTTAAAAGTGTAATTTTAGTTGAATTAATAAAATTAATAAAAAATATTTTTTCATGAAGTTCTAGATTACTTGGTGAATCAATTTGAATAATATCTCCATATTGTAAATTATATTTTTCGCTTTCCATTATAAATATACTATATTATATTTATAATAGAAAATTTATGTAAAAATTTAATTTTAATTTATTTTTAAACAAGTTAAAGATATTTTACAAATATTAAATAGTATACATTATGTCGTCAGAAGAATTAGTAAAAGAAGTGAATTTATCATCAGCACTAAATGATATTAATGAATATTTTCATACAAAAAAGTATGTTTATAATAATAATGAATATACAATAATTAAATATAATAAAGAAAAATTAAAAACAATTGAAACTAGTGATAGTGATAATAATAATTTAAATGATTTATCTAAATTTAGATCATTAGTTGTAAGAAATAATAAATTACTTGTATTTAGTCCAGAAAAGTCATTAAATTTTGATACTTTTAATAAAAAATATGAAAATATTGATGAATGTTGGATGGAAGATTTTATAGATGGAACAATGATAAATGTATTTTATGATAATATTAATAATACATGGGAAATAGCAACTAGATCAACTGTAGGAGGAAATATTGTATTTTTTAATGATATTAAAAATTATAGTTTTTTTAATTGTGATAATCAATTTGAGCATTATAATAATATTACTTTTAGAAGTATGTTTTTTGAAAGTTGCAATGCTAATAATTTTGATTTAACTAGTTTGAATACTAATTATTGTTATTCTTTTGTAATGCAACATCCATTTAATAGAATAGTAACACCAGTTCAAATACCAGTTATTTATCTAGTAAAAGTATATGAAATTGATAATACAAGTTTTCCAATTGTATATGTAAAAGAGAAAAATATTTTAGAATTAGTAAATCAGCCACCATATATTTTTGCAAATACAAATGTTAAATTAGTAAATAAATATTCGATTAATACATCACTTAATGAATTACGAACATATTATGATAATAAACTGTCACCATTTCACTGTGTAGGAACAATTATTTATAATAAAGATGGAACAAGAACAAAAATTAGGAATGCTAATTATGAGGAGGTTAGAAAACTCAGGGGAAATCAACCAAAATTGCAATATAATTATCTATCATTAAAAAAAGAGAATAAAATTAAAGAATTTTTATATTATTATCCTGAACATGTATTATTATTTAATAAATTTAAATTATTAATGTTTGAATATACAAATGAATTATTTACAAATTATATTAGTTGTTTTATAAAAAAACATAAACATTTAAAAGAATATCCATTTCAATATAAAAATCATATGTATCATATTCATCAAAAATATATTAGTGATTTAAAATCAAATAATAAAGTTGTTGATAAAAAAGTTGTAATTGACTATGTAAATAGTTTACATCCGGCACAACAAATGTTTGTTATTAATTATAAATATAATCTAACAACAGAAAATAGTCTAGAAAATAGTGAAACTATGGAATTAAATTAAATACTTTAATAAAAATATAATTCATCAGTTACTAATAAAAAATTTATCATATTATCATTATTATTATTATTATAATTATTATTATAATTATAATGATGAACTATAGTTTGTGATGGTTTTTTATAATTATTAGTATTACTAATTGGTATAGCTTGAGAATTAGATAAATCTCTATAATTACTTTCAATGGGTATTTCTTCTGTAATAAATTGAGGTGTAGAAATATTTAATTTATTTTCATATTTTTTCTTGTGATTATGATTAGAAAAAATATTACAAATATTTCCCATAATATATTATATTATATTATATTAAATTTTTTACATTTTTATTTATCTATAAAATATTCTTTAATAGAATTTAATAGTAAAATACTATTGTTAACCGAATCCTCTATCATAATTAATAATTCATCTTTTGAAATTAAATTTTTAAAACTAATTTTAATAAAACTATTATTGTCATGAGGGTGTTTTTTTAGAAAACCAATATAATTTATTATTTTTTCTTCTTTAAAATATTTATTATATAAGTAATATTCAATAATTTTACCAATTGTATAATCTTCATTTAATAAAGTTACAATATAACAATTATCTAATGTATCAATTGCATCATGAATTAGTTCATTTTTATTTTTTAGAGATTCTAATGTAATATATAGTTTTTTAATAATTAAACTAATTCCCAATTCAACCAATTTATAGTTACTATAAATACCGATTGTTTCAATTATAAAATCAAAACTATTTTCAATAAATAAACGTTTAGCATCTAATAACATCCAATCTTTCTTAATAAACTCTAATTCTTCTTGTGAAACTGTATCTTTTAAAGTAGCTTCTTTAGCACTCCATGCATCCATTATTTTAACCGGATCAAGAGTATTACCATAAGAACAAGTACTAACAACATTAAATGTTGCATCTTCTTTAGCACAACTAATTGTTAATTTAGCTTCTAATTTGATTTGCTCTGATTCACTAGTATCTGTTAATTTTGGACGTAATCTAATAATATCAATGTAATCACCTGTAATCGGATCGGGTGGAAATAATTGTTTTACTTCACTGTGTTCTAGATATTTTTCAGAATCAATATTTTTAATTTTAAAATCCTCAGTTGTTACATAAATAATACTATTAGTGTCATTTATTTTGTCTAATTCAACAATGTAATTTTGATAAGGGAACTCATTAATATTATTAATATGAATAGGAATACAGCTAATTCTTTGTTTAATGAGTTCATTATTTAAACGAGATTTATTTATTTTGATGTTAACATTATTTTCATTATAAGGATTAGTTTTAAAAACAATACATGGTATTTCAGAAAGTATTATTCTTCTAATTGCATTAGCATAACTAACATTTATATTACTTAATGTAAATTTAAAAGTATTATTATATTCATCAACATTGCTTATTTTAGGAAGTGAAGCCATTATATTTATAATATTAAATTTATTTATTATATTTTTCAATTTTAATTAAAATATAATAAATATTTAGATTAAATATAAATATAAATAAATTTGTAAAAATATAATAAATATTTAGATTAAATATAAATATAAATAAATTTGTAAAAATATATTTATATATGAGTTCAGTATTATATTATAGTAATTATTGTGATAATTCAAAAAAATTGTTAGGTTATTTATCAAAATCATCTGTTAAAGATAATTTACATTATGTTTGTATTGATAGAAGAGTTAAAAAAAATAATGCTATGTATGTTATATTAGAAAATAATCAAGAATTATTATTACCAAATACAGTTAATGCAGTTCCAGCTTTAATGATATTAAATAATGACTATAAGGTTTTATTTGGAGATAATATATTAGAATATTTAAAACCAGTTGAACAAGTAAAAGTTCAAAAAGCTACAAATTTTAATGGAGAACCATCTGCATTTTCATTAAATGATGGAATGGCAGGTGTTCATTCTGATAATTTTAGTTTTTTAGATCAAGGAAATGATGAACTTTCAGCTAAAGGCGATGGTGGAATGAGACAATTATATAATTATGCCACAATTAATTTTCAAGAAAAAATAGAAACACCAGAAGATGATTATGTTCCTGATAAGGTAGATGAAAATAGTTTAAAAAATTATCAAGATACAAGAAATAATATTAATTAAATATTTAAATATACTTTGTAATATATATTTAAATATAATATATAAATTATTTTCATAGAAAATGAAAGATAAAGAAAATATTGATATATCTAATTTAATAGAATTTTCTAAAATTATAAAAGATTTATTAAATGATTTAATAAATACATTTCCCGATAAAATAGAAAATATAATATTAAGAGATGAAAATATGGTTAGAATAATGAAATATGAATTTAATAAAGAAAATACAGAGTTAGATGAAGAATTAACAATATCTGCAACTGTTTTATATAACTTCTGCAAAAATGTTTTTCCATTAAAATTTTTTGATATTTTATATCAAAATGAAGAAATTTTTATAAATGAAACAGAATTATGTTTATTGCCAAATATAAATTTTTCAGAATTATATTTTGATACAACAAGTAATCAAACAAAAGAAACATTATGGAAATATTTACAATTAATTTTATTTACAATAGTAACAAATATTCAAGATAAAGAATCATTTGGAAATAATGAAAAATTATTTGAAGCAATTAATAGTGATGAATTTAAAAATAAGTTACAAGAAACAGTTAAATCTATGGAAGATTTATTTTGTCAAGATAAAGAAACAGATTTATCTGAAAATAATCCTTTTGAAAATATATTTAGTTCTATGAATATTGATCCTTCTAATATTAATAATTTACCAGACACAGACACTATACATGATCATATTAATAACTTAATAAATGGTAAATTAGGTAATTTGGCTAAAGAGTTAGCTGAAGAAACTACTAAAGAAATGGATATTGATTTAGAAAATGTAACTAATATAAATGATGTATTTAAAAATTTATTTAAAAATCCAGGTAAATTAATGGGAATTGTAAATAAAATTAGTGGTAAATTAGATGAAAAAATGAAAGATGGTTCATTAAAAGAAAGTGAAATATTAGAAGAAGCATCTGATATATTTAAAAATATGCAAGAGATGCCTGGAATGGAAAATTTTAAAGATATATTTAAATCTATGAATTTAGATCAATTTATGCCAAAAGGTGGTAAATTTAATAATAATGCTTTTCAAAATATGATGGATCAAAATATTAAAATGTCTAAAACAAAAGAAAGAATGCGTAAAAAAGCAGAACAAAATAGAGAGAAAGCAACTAATTATTCTCAAAATTATCAATCTGGAGAAACAAAAGAATCAGAAAATTTAGATTCAATAAATAATAATTTGGCTTCTTTAATGGAACAAATGAAAACTCAAAATGATGTTATAGATGAATTATTAAAAAACCAGAATATAAATAAAGATGTAAAAACAGATGGAACTAAAACTAATAATAAGAAGAAAAAACGTAATAGAAAAAAAAATTGATTTCCATTTTTTTTAAATTTATTAATATTAAAAAAAATGGATGAATTACTAGAAAAAATTAAGAATTTAGAAAATCAAATTTTTGACTTCCAGCTTGAGAAGTATATATTAGATTTGAAAAAAAATGGATATGTAATAATACCTAATGTTATTAGTAATGAAGAAATACAAATTGCCAAAGATTTATTTTATAAATGGAAAAATACTATTTCTGATCATGATAAAATACATTCACAAATTAATCCACATGGTATTTATAAATTTCATCAAGTTGGACATCAGGAACATGCTTGGTATTTAAGAACTAGAAAAAAAATAATTAATGTTTTTAAAAAAATATGGAATACTGAAGAATTAATTACATCATTTGATGGTTCTTGTTATATAAGCCATGATTGTAATAAAATAAATAAAATATGGACACATACAGATCAAGCACCTAATTCAAAAGGTTTACAATGTTATCAAAGTTTTGTAAGTTTAACAAAAAATAAAGAGAGAACAATTATAGTATATGAAGGCTCTCATTATTTACACGAAGAATATTTTAAATTGAAAAATATTAATTCTAATAAAAATTGGCAATTAATTGATCATGATTATTTAGAAAAAATTAAAGATAGGAAAAAAATATTAAATGTTAATCCTGGAGATCTAGTTATTTGGGATTCAAGAACTTTTCATCAAAATCAATATGGTATTTCTAATTCAGAAGAGAGATTAGTTCAATATTTATGTTATTTACCCAAGTCACATGAAAAAAATACTAAAAGTCAAATTGAAAAACGTAATAAATATTTTCAAGACTTAAGAACTACTTCACATTGGCCATGTCCTTTAAAAGTAAATGGTTTGCAACCACAAACATATGGTGATAATTCTAAACTAATAAATTATGAGTTATTACTAAAGCCTGATTTGAGTAATTATATTGAAATGATTGAAAAATTAATTTAAAGTCTAATTAATTAATAAAAATAATTATGAATATATATATAAATGAATACAGATAATATAAAAAAAGAACATAAAACTAAATTTTGGATTCATGATCCATATGTTTTATTTGATAATAGTAAACTTTTTGATTTATGGCCACTAGAATCAATGAACAGGGAAGACAAATTAAATGCTATTAGTAGATTTGTTTTATATCTTACAATTTTAGGTGTTTTTTTATTTAGAAATTTAAAAATTTTTTTTACAGGAGTTATAACTTTAGTAGTTTTAGTTGCAACTTATTTTATTTTAAATAATAGAGAAAACAGTAAATCAAAAGAAGGATTTAGTGATGAAAATTTATATGAAAAATTTAAAGATAATTATACTAATCCTAGCAAAAATAATCCAATTATGAATGTATTATTGCCTGAAATTCAAGAAAATCCAGATAGATTACCTGCTGCACCTTCATATAATAAAGCGGTTGAAGAAAAAATTAATGATTCTGCCAAAGAAATAATAAAACAAAATTTTAATGATCAATCAGTAGAAGAAAAATTATTTAGTGATTTAGGAGATAAATTTCAATTTGAACAATCAATGAGACAATTTTATAGTACAGCTAACACTAGAGTTGCTAATAATCAAAAAGAATTTGCACAATTTTGTTATGGAAATATGGCTTCGTGTAAAGATGGTGATGTAGAACAATGTTTAAAAGGAAACTATAGACATATTAATATGTAATTAAATAATTTAATATATTATTTAAAATAATATTATATTAAATTATTATATATGTCAGCTACAACAACTTATCCATATACATTTGATTCTATTTCAAGAATAGGTAATGATAATGTTGCTATTGATCAAAGAAACATTCAAAATATGAATAATGCTAATTATAGATTAGAAAATTATTATCCTAATTGTCCTATGAGCACAGCAATTGATTTTGCTACTAAACAACCTCAAGTTTTTTATAAAGGTTCTCATGAAGGCGGTATTAAAGGATGTGAAATTGATGCTAATAATGAATTAAAATATACTCATATAACCAAACCAGCTTGTAAATTAACTTTAATAAGTAGACCATTTTTAACTGTACCGTATTTAGGTAAAGGTTTAGGAGATAGTGATACCGAATTTATGTTAAGAGCCGGAGAGAATGCTTTAAATAAAAAGACTGTTAATCCATTAATGGAAAATGATTTTACTGGACACAAAAATTATCCACTAATTGAACCTCTTGAAAATGCTGTTAATAATTCTGCTTACAAAATAGAAGAAGATGCTATGAGTGGATGGAATCGTGCTGGTATTTCCGCTCGCAATTTTGCGAGAGACCAAGCAAAAAAATAGAAATCTCTCTAACTATTTACTATTATTTAAAAAAAATAATATAATGTTATTTAATTTTAATATTATATTATGGATTCATTTACTTATGATTACGATTTATTATGTACCTATCATTTAATAGAAAATGATGACAATCTCTCTTCATTATGTTATCAAAATCAATTATTACAAGTTTTTAAATTAAATAAATATGATTCTCAAATTATTGATAATAATATCATCAAATTATTTAACATTTTAAGAGATGATAAAGAAATAATTGAAATTATTGATATTCTCTCAAACAAATTAACTATATTTCAATTTTTTACACTTAATAATCATAAATTAGATAATTCATTTGTTTTTCAAATGCTTTTTTCATATGACTATTTTTATTTATTTCATAACTCATTTATACACTATAAAACTAATAAATCTCTCAACAAATCTAGTTTTTATCAATTAAAACAATTTATCTCTCAAAATTAATATATATTATTAAAAAGAACTTAAAGAAAAATACCCCAAAAATCGCTATTTTTGTTTTGTTACGCTATTACATAACAAAAATATTATTCTTTAAAAGTGTGTTTTTTTGGAAATTTCTATTTGTAAAATTTTTTTGGATTTTGGACATTTTTTTTTGTCCATTTTTTAAATATTTTTTACCTTTTGGATTTTTTCTAAAATTTGCTTTTTTTTCATATATTAAACCTATATCATTTAATATTACTAATATTTCTTAATATATTTTTGTTACCATAAATAAAAATTACAAAAAGAAACAATTTAGAGAGTTTTTTTATTAGTATATTATACTTATAATGGCTGACAAAAAAATCGCAAAAATCGCAAAAGAATATATATGTGAGTGTTGTAACTATAAATGCTTTAGAAAAAATGATTATAACAAACATTTATCAACCGCAAAACATAAAAAATTGGAAATATCCAAAAATATGATTAATTTGGCTGACGAAAATGTCGCAAATGTCGCAAAAGTCACATATGAAGAATTTGTATGTATTTGTGGAAAATCTTATAAACATAGACAAAGTTTATTTAAACATCAACAAAAATGTAATAATAAACAACCAATAGCTTTACAAAAACAAAAATCCGGAGTTTCTGATGAATTAGTATGTCAATTAGTAAAAGATAATACTGAAATGAAAAAATTATTTGGAGATTTAGTAAATGTAGTAAAAGAAAAAGATAAACAATTAGAAAATGTAGTAAAAGAAAATACAGAATTAACTAAAAAAATTGTAGAAATGAAACCTTCTATAGGTAATAATAATAATAACAACAATAATACTAATAATTTTAATATTAATATGTTTTTAAACGAACAATGTAAACATGCTATAAATATGACTGATTTTATAAAATCTATACAAGTATCATTTGAACAATTAGATTATACTAAAGTCAATGGTTTAGAAAAAGGAATAACTAAAATATTAATGGATAATATCAACAAATTAGGTAAATTTGAGAGACCACTTCATTGCACTGATATTAAAAGAGAAACTATATATATTAAAGATCATGATAAATGGGAAAAAGATGTAACAAAAGAAAAAATTAAAACTGCAATAAATAAAACATCTAATAAAAATTTCACAACATTATGTAAGTGGCAACATGAAAATAAAAACTTTATGGAATATGAAGACAAACAAGCATATTATGCTAAAACAATGTCAAATATAGGCAAACCAGTAGGCGAAGTTGAAGATAAAATAATAAAAAATATTTGCAAAGAAAATTATGTAAAAGAATAAAATAAAAATATATTATATATATTAAATGACCAGCACTAGAAATCGTAATACAACTAGTGATTATAATCTTGAGCAACTTAAGAATACTAATCATCTAGAAAATAATTTATATATTAATTATGGGCGTCCAACTATAGAATGTTTTCCAGAGTTATATAATCCTTCAAAATTATCAAGAGATGCATTAGCAAATAATCCAGTAGATATAGAAAGCACATTGCGCGGTATTGGCTCTTCAAATATGGTTGAATCTTGCACTCCGCCTGCTCCCAGTATAAGAACTCTTCCATTTAAACCATTTTTTGATAGATCACAACCAGTAATTATGCCATATCCACTTGTTTATGAAAATAATCAACGACCACAATTAGGTTAAATATTTTATTAAATTTTTAATAAATTATTTAATAGTTTTATTATTTTTTTAAAGATTTTTTATATTTTTTTATAGGTTTTTTCTTTTCTTTTAATTTCAATCTTAAATGTTTTTTTGTTTTATTATCCAGATATTTATTTAATAAATTTACACGATTTTTCTGACTATGATTTAGTTTAACTTTATTTTTAAATGATTGTTTATATTTTCTCTCTATTTTTTTAGGATTTTTTAATTTCAATTTAGAATATTTTCTTGTTTTTGAACCACCTCCATAGTTTTTGGCGTACCCCAACCCCTTGTACGGGTCGCCTTCCTTGCCCGCAACGAACTTACCACTTACATTCCGATTTTCATCTACTTCTTTTCTTTTCTGCCTTCCCGCCAGCGCATTTCGTTTAGAGTTCTCAGTGGGGTTACTGTAGCTACCCTCCTTCCTCACCCCCGCCCTCGCCGCCCTCGTCCTCGCATCAGGCTTCGCCGCACTCGCCCTCGCCGCCTTCGCCTTCGCCACCCTCTCCGCCGCCGCCGCCGCCGCCACCCCCGCCTCCGCCCCCGCCGCCGCCGCCTCCGCCGCCGCCGCCGCCGCCCCCTCCGCCGCCGCCGCCGCCGCCGTCGCCGTCCCCGCCT
>Ga0228615_1000068_pt1 | contig 55692 bp, 78 predicted proteins | sample 16DmetaG_FD_190530 | JGI IMG/M metagenome (GOLD analysis project Ga0228615, IMG submission 190530) | Seawater microbial communities from Monterey Bay, California, United States - 16D | ecosystem: Environmental > Aquatic > Marine > Coastal | place: USA: California | collected 2016-10-17
TAAAAAAACAAAATGAAAGAATAGACAGTAATTCCATAATCATCAAAAAAAAAAGCTCTAAAGAAGAACCAAAAGAGCAAGAAAAAGAAGTATTAAAAGAAAATGAAAAGAAAACAACACCAAAAAAAATAAAAATAAAAATTCCAAAATCTAAAGCTGAAACACTAAAAAAAATGGGAAAAAAAACGAAAGAAAAAATTATATTAAATAATATAGAAAAATTTAAAACAGAAGGTATCGATATTCTTAAATGCTTAAGTGAAAAAGAATTAACTGAGATGTTAAAAAAAACTATTCAAAAATATTATCAAGAAACAGAAGAATCATTATTAAGTGATAATCAATATGATATATTAAGAGAATATATCCTCGAAAAATATCCAACTAATAAAACTGCAAATGTTCAACATGGTGTAGTAAAATTAGATAAAAATAAAGTAAAATTACCATATGAAATGTGGTCTATGGATAAAATTAAACCTGATACAAAAGAATTAGAAAAATTTAAATCAAAATATTCTGGACCTTACGTAATTTCTTGCAAATTAGATGGAGTAAGTGCATTATATTCTACTGAAGAAGATTCACCAAAATTATATACTCGTGGTGATGGAAAATACGGACAATCAATTAATCATTTAATAGAACATTTGAATTTACCTACTAATAAAAATATAACACTTAGAGGAGAATTAATTATTAAAGAAACATTATTTCAAGAAAAATATTCTTCCATATATTCAAACTCAAGAAACTTCATAAGCGGATTAGTTAACAAAAAAAAAATATCCGAGGATGATATAAACATTCTAAAAGATATAGATTTTGTAGGTTATGAAGTAATAAAACCTGAAAATCTAAAACCTTCTGAACAATTAAACTTAATATTAAGTTTAAACGGAAACAGTGTAAAATTTATGGATTCTATAAATTCAGAAGAACTAACAAATGAATTTTTATCAGAAAAATTAGTAAATTGGAGAAGCAATAATGAATACACTATTGATGGAATTATTTGTATTGATGATAAAGTTTATCCTAGAGAAAGCAAAAATCCAACTCATGCTTTTGCTTTTAAAATGGTTTTATCTGATCAATCAGCAGAAGCAAAAGTATTAGATGTATTATGGAGCGCATCAAAAGATGGATTCTTAAAACCAAGAGTAAAAATAGAAGAAGTAAATATAGGAGGGACAAAAATAAATTATGCGACCGGTTTCAATGCAAAATTTATAATAGACAATAAAATCGGAGTAGGAGCAGTAATTAAAATAATTCGATCAGGTGATGTAATTCCAAAAATTGAAGAAGTAATTACTGGAGCTGAAACACCTTTAATGCCTAAAGAAAAATACATATGGAATGAAACACATGTAGATATAATGTTAGAAAATAAAGAAGATGATGAAACTGTAAAATTAAAAAATATAGCTGGATTCTTTAAAACACTTGAAGTAGATGGATTAGGAGAAGCAAATATAAAAAAAATAATTAAAGTAGGAGGAAATAGTATTGGTAAAATTATTGCTATGACTATAAATGATTTAATGAAAGTTGAAGGATTTAAAGAAAAAATGGCTACTAAAATTTACAAGTCAATTCAAAAACAAATAGAAAAATCTTCACTAGCAACTATAGCTGCAGCATGTAATATATTTGGTAGAGGATTTGGAGAAAAACGAATTGAATTAATATTAAAAGAATTACCAAATATAATAACAGAAGATTCATCAAACCAAGAAAAAATAAATAAATTAAAAGTAATAGATGGATTAGGTAGAAAAACTTCAGAACAATTTGTTGAAAAAATTCCAGAATTCAAAAAATTCATTAGTGAAGCAAAATTAGAAGATAAATTAAGCAAAAAAGAATCACCAAAAAAATCACCAAAAAAAGAATTACCATTATCAAATAAGATGGTTTTATTATCAGATGTAAAAGGAAAAAAGAAAATAACAGAAAAAATAGAAAATTTAGGCGGTGAAGTAGTAACAAATATTAGTAAAAATGTAAATCTACTAATAGTTGGTTCTTTAGATGATGAAACAATTAAAATGAAAAAAGCAAAAGAATATAATATTGAAATTATTAGCATTGAAGAATTTAATAAAAAATATTAGCCATAAGGTCGCAGAACGGACGAGTAGTTAATAAAGCCATATTTAGCGGCTTTCCTAATTGCGCGCGAGGCAATCTCCCCTCATTAATTATTAGAATAATAAATTGTAATTGATAAACCAATCATCGCAATCAAAATACCAATTAATGATTTATAATTTATAAATTGTTTAAATAATAAATAACTAGCCAATAAAGTAACTATAACATTAGCATTAATTATTAAATTAGTAATACCAATATTAGGTGTAATTTTAAAAACATAAAGCTGAATTAATCTATTAGCAATCATGACAAACGAAAATAAAATTAATAATAAATAATCTTTAAATTGAATATTTTTCTTAATATCATTAATAACAGTTTTATCAAATGGTATATAAATTAATACCATAAATGATGCAACAATAAATGTTAAAAATGTTAATGTTCTAACATGACATTTAGAATTAGAAATATATTTCATAAATATAACTGCAGTTGCAGTAATAAATGTAGCAAAAAACGAATAATATATCCATAAATATTTATTCATTATTTATATATTTATATATATATGTAATATAAATAATGAATGATTATAAATATGATTATGTATATATAAATGCTTTTTTTTATTCGTTTTGGATGAAAAGAAATGAATATAATAAATATATACATCAAACATTAAAAGAATTTAATAAAAAAATTAATTTTAATAATAATAATTAGAATAATAATTAGAATAATAATTAGAATAATTATTATGATGTGCTAGATGAAGCTTCATGATTATTATTACCTTTTTTTTTATTAGCTATTTTATAATGTTCTAAATCACGTTCTTTAAATTTATTTCTTACAAAATCATATGCATATTTATAATTAATATATGTAATCAAAGAAACAGATTGATTGTATGTGTTAGAAATAATAACTAATTGCTCATTAGTATAGTCTATAAGTGTATTATACTCCTCAATAATACTAATAATAGAATGAATAATTAGAATTAAATTATCAATGCTCAGAGTAGTATCAATATCATGTAATATATGTGCAAAATGATTAAATTTTTCAATTGCAACAACACCAAGAAGTTCATATATATTTAATAATTCAGAGTGTTTTTTTCTAGAAATATCATTTCTAAAAATAGAAGTAGCAAGTTCTTCTTTTGTTTTATTATTTAAAATATATTGAACAGTCAATTCATCATTATTAGTATTATTTCTAACTTTTTCTCTAATTTGATTAGTATCATAATTAATAAGATGGTTAACTAATCTATGTAAACTAGAAATCATGCTAGTAAAAGAATTAACTGTACTAATATCATATTTTTGTATAAAATTAAATATAGTCTTATCTGTTTTTAAAGTATTAAACCACTCTGGTTTATTATAATTATTAATACGTCTAAGATATGATTGTAAATTATAAAATGAAATTAAGCCACCACATAATACATCTCCTGGATTTCTAGGCGCATTATTAGTATTATTTTGATCTCTTAAATACTGATAATAATGGGGATTATGAATCTGACCACCAAATACAAGTTTACCAGTATTCCAATCAAATGCAACTTTACATTCAGTGCAAAACATTTGATTACAACCGCTAATCTTATATATTCTAACTCCACATTGAGGACAGCCTTTGGTATCTTTCTTAATTAATGCAGCACTTTGCAAATTAGAGTCTAAACAAGTATGTTGATCTTCTTTAGAATATCCAATAATTTCATAACAATCAGGACAAGTATAAAGTTTACATACCTCACATTTATATTGTGTAGATAAATAACCTTTACAATTATCAGCAGGACAAGGCATAATAAACTTTTTACGTTCAGTAAGAGTTTCACCATTTTTAATTTTATTTAATTCTAACTTTTTCTGATATTGATTTTTTTGAGCCTCATAATATAATAATTTGATTTCTTTTAATTTTTTTTCACATATAGCCATTTCTTTAGATTTTTCTTCAAGTAATCTAGTTTTTTCAACTATATTCATTAATTCAGGTGTTCTACTAATTTCACGATCAACTAATAAAACTTTACGATGTTTCTTATAGTCACCATCAATAAATGCTCTATTTAAATTATCTAGTAAAAATTTAGGAGTCCATTGTATCTTACAATCCATACAATGTGGATCTTTTGTAGTAGAAAGTAAATAAGTTCTGACACAACTTTTACATGCATCAAAACCACATATACATGTTATCTTTGCGCGCAAACTTTTATTATAATTTTCGCAGCATATATTGCATGTCATATTAGAATATATATTAAGTATATATGATATAAAAAAATAACAGAATCTTGTCAATTTTTTTTATATCATCTTTATTGAATTTTTTTATATAAAATCATGAGTAACAAAATTTTTTAAATTCACTTTTAAATATTTATATAATTTATTTTGTAGCATTGAATTTTTATTTTTTTTTTCAAAATTTGTTCCCAAAACTCGCTTCATATTTTTAACATAAATTAACGTATAATCATCTGGATGTAATTGCTTTTCATTAACTTCTTTCCATTTTAAAAATAATGGTAAAAGTTTCTTATTAAAATATTTATAAATTGATTTAATTTCATCTTCACTAATTAGAGTCCAATTTTTATCTGAATCAGGTAATTTGATATAAATATATAAAACTCCTTCTTTATTATTAAATGCCTTTATTGGAATTTCATTATTATGCTTAATTTTTTCAATATAATCTATAAGTATTTGAAAAATACCATCAACATAATCTTTTTCAAATACTTTTTCTAATTCAATATTTGTAATTTGTATTGAATTCAAGAATTTAATAAAATCAAAATCACTACAATCATAGTTAATATTTAAATATTGAATAATATCTATTTTATTTTTAGTAACATTTACATATTTCTTAATTTCACTATAATCTGCTTCTAATTTTTCAAATTTATTATTTAAATTAATTAATAATTTATACATATCATTAATAGAACCATTAAATTTAATTGGTAATTCTTCTATATAATCAATATCATCATCTTGTTCACTTTTAGATTTAATATTATTACTAATTCTTATTAATTCACATTTCAATTGATGATTATTAAATGCAGATTTTCTTAGATAAGATTTATTACAATATGAACAAATATATGTGGTCATATTAAATGAAAACTAGATAAAAATTATAGAATAAAAAAATTTTCAATTTTAAAATTAATATTTCTTTATATATAAATGCCAATTCCTTTAACAAAATATAGTAAAATATCAGCATTACATAATGATATATCTAATAACTCATATATTTATAACACATATATTCTAACTTGCGATATAAGTGATACACAATATTTAGATAATGGAATACTTAAATCAAACAAAATTTACTTAAATAATAAAGCCGATTATTTAATACATCCCTTTTCTACTATTAGAAATTGTACAACAAAGTTTAATAATGAAAAACCTATATATCAATACAAAAACCCGGATACACCACCAATAACAGGTTCAACATATTTTGATATAAGTGCTACACAAAAAAAAATTCAAAATACAGTTAGAGTTCCATCTTCATTATATTCTAATAATTTAGCCTCATTACATATAAATAGTAATAACTTAGGAACAAATAAACCCTGGAATAACTCAAGCGATAGACTTAATCCTCATGGTCCAAATTTAAACACATCATCATCATCTAATAAACAAAATTATGGAGTAGACATAAAACACAATTCATATGATAGATATTTAGGAAGAAAGAAATCTCAAAACCTAAAATCAGATAATCATGTATCAAGTCCAAATTCTTATACAGAGTGGCCAACATATTGGGGTAATAAAACTTATAAATTTAGTATTATAAATTGTAAAAAAAATTGTTAATTGAAATAATAAATAAAAAAAAACACATAAAATAATAATTATAATTATTATAATTTTAATTATAATTATAATGATAATATTATTAATATTACTAATAAATTTACAAATAATAAAAACACTTAAAATTCCATATTATTATAATCCAAAAATTCATAATTTAGGAAACATAGGAGTGCGTGGAAAAATTCATGCTAATTTATTTTATTATACAACAAAATTAGTAGATAATGTAAGATATGATGGAAGAGATATAAGAAAAGAACTTTATTCAAAATATAAAAATGAAAATATTTTAGATTTATGTTGTGGTATAGGAATGTCAACATCAGAAAATGGAATAGGAATAGATACTAGTTTAGAAATGTTAACTAAAGCAAAAAGTATAAAAAAAAAAGCAAAATTTTTTTATGGTAATGCAGAATCATATATCCCAAAAATAGATATAGATATAGTAACATGTATGTTTGCATTTCATGAAATGCCTTTAACTGCACAAATAAATGTAATAAATAATGGATTAAAAATAGCTAAAAAAGAATTTATAATAGTAGATATTGCATCGAATTTCAAAAATAAAAAACCTTCAAAATTATTTTTAAGAGGAGAACCATATTTATTAGATTATTTAAATAATATAGATTATTTAATGCGTAATTTTGAAAAAATAAATTATATACCAAATTATGTAGATGTATGGATATATAAAAAATCAAAAGGAAAAAAAATTGAAAACAATGTATATGCAAAATATTTATAATATAATTTATAAACAACAAAATGTTACTTTATCATGGGACAAATACTTCAAATGGAATTTCAATTCTAAAAAATGGATTTGACTTTAACAAAGTCGGTTCAAATTATGGATTAACATATGGAAAAGGAATATATTTTACACCAAATTATAAAACTGCACAATTTTATGCTGGAGAAAATGGAATAGTTCTTTCTATGCATGTTTTAATCACACCATATTATTTAGTTAAAGACATCTCTCCAAATTCGAAAAAAAAAATAAAACTACCTAGAGACAAAGATTATAATTGTATTGTCTCTCCAAACAAAGACGAATATTTAATTTTATACTTTAAATAAATATAAAATTGAATCATAAATAAATATTTTTTTTAAATTATTATTATGGAAAAAACACAAGAAGATATTATTATTAAACATATTGAAATTGTAACAAATAATATAGTTGAAACTACCAGACTAAATAATTCATATTCTAGTTGGAAAAATACAGCTAAAGGATTAAATTTTATAAAAACCGACAAACCAAACTTTTATTTAGGAGTAAAAATGTGGTTAAATATTACACAAAATCAACTTTTAGGAACCGAAAATAATGAAATATTAAATTTACTAAAATGTGAATTTAGTTGGATAAATAATATTCTTGAAATTAAACAATTAATAAATTAATAAATTCTTAATAAATTTAATTATTATAATATTATAAAAAATATGAGTGGTTCAAAAATGCAAATGAGATTATACACAAATAATTCTTCTATACAAAGTCAAAATAAAATAGTGCAACAAAATATAGTAAGATCATTACAAAATCAAAAATCTTCTTATATTAAATTAGGATTTTCTGGAACTAAAAGAAATTGTGCAGCATTAATAGTTCAGGGACAAAAATATTGTAAGTCTTGTAATGATAAAAAATAGTCACTAGATTATAAGATATGATAGATGATACGAAAATTTAAAATATATTTATTCAATATTTTTAATAAGTTTTAGATTTTCTTTTTCTATAAGTTTTAGATTTTCTTTTTCTATAAGTTTTAGATTTTCTTTTTCTATAAGTTTTAGATTTTCTTTTTCTATAAGTTTTAGATCTATTATTTTTTAACTGTTTTTTTCTACCCCCACTCGTTACTAATTTTATACCAAATTTTATACCCGCCACCTCATTCATAAGACTCTTTGCCTTTTCGTTGTATTTGTCCATCGAAGAGATCAAAGAATTATATACCTTATTATTATCTCCACTTCTTTTTTCTATATAAATATCGTAAATTGCTATCAGATTCACGAATGGATGCGTAATATTAAATAATTTAAGATATATACTCTGTTTATTTATAATTTTGTTCCGCGCCTTCGTCGCTTCCTCCGCCTTTATCCTCGCCATATCCGCATTCTCCGCCGCCTCCGTCGTGTCCTCCACTCTCGCTTGCTCCGCCGCCTCCGCCGCCTCCTTCGCCGCCCTCTCTGCCGCCGCCACCGCCGCCTTCACCGCCGCATCCATCTCTATCAACCCGTTCGCCGGCTTCGCCGCATTTATGCGTTTATTACTATTATTCGTGCTAGATAGAGTGAAATTTGTTAATTTTAACCCCAGATCTTTTTCAATAGCGTCTATCGTCCATTCAAATAGTTTTTCGTCTTTCGGCATATTCCTTGTCTGGTAGTCTCCATACTGCTTTTCACACTCATTGACCACAGCCTTCACTGCCCGTGACATAAATTGTTTCGATGAAGGAAATATCTCTTGATCTTCTGGTGATAATTCCCCCCCGATATTATTTAATAAATCTATACTCTTATTGAAAGCTTCATCGCGCTTACGACGTATCTGTAATACAGTATCCCCCAAATCATCGGCCATTATATATATATATATATATATAATTATAATAATTTTTTTTAATAATTTGAAAATTGATTATATTTTTAAATTATATAAAAATATAATTATTATAATACTAATGAGTTCGAACGATCGAGTATCTCAAATGGAATTAGTGCAAAAAGAAGGACTAGAATTATTTAAGAAAAAAAATTCAGATTATGGTGATGCATTTGCTAATTATGGTGTAATTGGTGTTTTAGTTAGAATGGGAGACAAAATAAGTCGATTACAATCAATATCTGCTAAAAATATAACATTAATAAATACGGAATCACTAAGAGACACACTAATTGATTTACATAATTATTCTGCAATGGCAATAATACTATTGGATAAAGATAAGAAAAAAAATGAGAGTAATAGTATATTAAATAATAATTGTTTTGAATTATTAAAAAAAAATACAAATAATAATAATTCAATATTAGAATCAAATATATTTAACTTTCGTGGTTGATTTAACATTTGAAAATATAAAATAAATAATTTAGATATTTCAAGAAAATAGTAAACCAAATATCCCATATTCTAAAATGTTTAACCATAAATGTATTTTGATCCTGATATCCTTTTTTTTCATAATATCCTCGCACACCATCTCCACTAATTACAACTATTCCATATAAATTATTTTGCTTTGTAATTTTTTCTGCAATTTTTAATAAACCACCACCAATTCCTTTATGTTGTGCAGCATTATTTTTATATGAATTAACAGCAGTAGTTTCACCATATACATGTAACTCACGAACTAAACCTTTACCTTTTAGAACATCAAATTCAATCATATTATCTTTTTTATTAACGATTCTTAATCGAATAAAACCAAATAATGCTTTTTTATCATAACTTTCATAACATATAAAATATTCTGTTCCATTATTTGCAGAATATTTATATATATTATAATCAGCAGGTTTTTTATAATAACTAGAATTTCTTCCAATTTCTCTGGCCCTAATATCATATGAAACAATACCTTCACCATCAAGTAAATTATCTATAATTTGCCGCATATTAGCAATATTATTACCTCCTTCAACATATGTTGAACATGGAATATCACGAATAACTCTAGGTAATCTAATCCAATTAGGGCATGTTTGCATACTATATTTAACGACATTAATCAAATCTTGTGGATTTTTATCAAAATAAGGAATATATTTACCCTGTTTATACCATTTTTCAATTTTAGTCCAAGGAACAGTTTGACAAGGATAAACCTTCATTTGATCGGGACAAACAACATTATATACATATTTAAACATTTCTATATCCATTGTAGGGGTAGAACCAGGTAAATCAGGCATAATATGAATATCAATTTTGAAACAATTATCCTTTAAATATTGCATACATTGTAGTGCACATTCAATAGTATGTCCACGATTAATTTTTTTTAATATTTTATTATCTGTATGCTGTACACCAATTTGAATCCTAGTAACTCCCCATTTTCTAAAATATTGAAGCCACTCTTTATTAATCGCATCTGGACGAGTTTCAATACAATTTCCAATAATATGAATTTTAGAAGTTTTATTAATTATAATTTCTTCTTGAACTGTAGCTGGTTTACGAATATGTTTTAATAGATCTAAATCTAAATCGCCAATTTCAAAATTATCATAATTAGGATAGAGTTTTCTTACTTCTAAATAAATATTTGCCGCATAAATTAAATCTCTCATAAATCTTTCTAAATAAGGCACTGGAAATTCAGTAAATGTTCCACCTTCAATAATTAATTCTAATTTATCAATAGTATGACCATTTGCAAAATAAGCATCTAATCTATCAAACATTTGTTTAATAGCATTAAATTCCCAACGATTAGCACGCTGAACTGCTGGCTCCCAAAATAAATATGACCTAGGTTGTGCCTGCCAATTATTTCCTTCATGGGCAGGTTCATTGGGACAATAAAAACAATCATGTTTGCAACTAAATTTTTGACCATCTGGAAAAGGATGTAAAATAACTGTAACTGATGTAATTCCAGAAATATTTCTCATTGGTCGCTTTCTTAATAGTAATTTAAAATTATCAAAATACTTATGTAAATCAGATTGAAAATCATGTTTTGTAAGTAAATTATTGAATATATTTAACAAAACCGATTTTTTTAAATCTTGAATTTTAGACTGTCTAATTTCTTTATTTAATTTTGCTTCAAATAATTTTTTAAAATTGGTATTATCAATAGTATTTAAATTATCATTTTCTTGTAACCATAACAATAAATTATTAAACAAAATTTTAGATTTGTTCAAATCATATTTAGCAGTATCTACATTATTAAAATCATTTTTACCCAAAGTACTTTTGACTTTGATAAAATCTTCAATATCTTTCATTAAAATAGACTTAAATAATCAAAAAAAATTAATATTAATATCAATTTTTAATTAAATATAATCAAATAATATATAACAATGGATAAAGTAAATCTAGATATAAATACATATACATTAACAGAATTAGAAAATCTATTAAAATTAATAAAACCTTATAACGAAGAAGATATTTTAATAAAAAAAAATAATTTAGAAAATCAAATCTCAAAAAGTGATATAAATGAAAATAAAAAAGAAGAATTATACATTTTTTTAGATAATATAAAAAATAAATTAGCTAATGAATATTTAAATTCATTAATAGAAAATGATAGTATATTAAATGATGTTAATAAATATGATGGAAATCATTTTATAATTAATAATAATAAGAATGGATATGCATCAGTATTAGAAAACAATAAAAAAGTAAATAAATCTATTATTAAAAAAACATTTACGATAGATAGTATATTTAGATCAAACTATGATAATCCAAATAATAAAAGTCATGATTATATTATTGAATTACCTGAAACTATTACAAATGCAGTAACAATGTCTATTTCATCAATAGAAATTCCTTTATCATACCATAATGTAAGTGACGATTTAAATAATAATACTTTTAGTATAGAATTAAATAAAAAATCAGTAACTGGAAGTCCACCAAATGAGGTTGAAGTTATTACTAATGATGATAGTTGGAATATAGTTTTAGTCCCGGGATTATATGAATCATTATTTACTTCTAGTGCTCAAAGAAAAGCACAGAATATTGAAACTCAAATAAATACACAAATTAAAACACAAGTAAATAGTAATACCCAAAGTGCTAATGATATTTCTAAAAATTTAACGTTTAAAGTTGATCCAATAAGTGGTTTTGGTGCTTTTATTTACAATAATAAATTCGCAATTAATGAGAAAGTAGAATCAGGAAGTCAAATTGCAATAAATTTTAATATTGATAACGAAAGAACTTTAAATAATTGCAGCGAAAATTTCCTATATCAAAAATTAGGATGGCAACTTGGATTTAGATCAGATAAAGCAATTATAGATTGTTCAAGTGCAATTACAAGTGGACCATTTCCATCAATAGCAAATCCTACAGCTACTCCTGATACTGCCTCAATAATCTCTCCTTGTATTTGTCATATTGCATATCCTAGATATTTATACATTGCAATCGATGATTTTCAAACAAGTTCACGAAACTATTTTGCAGTAGCATCACCATCAACTATCGCACCTAATATAATATCTCGAATTAATATATTATCTTGTTTAGAAGATAAAACAGCATTTAAAAATGCAGGTGCGCCAGGTGACTATTTGTATACTAATAAACATGTAAGAGAATATTTTGGACCTACAAATATAAAAAGATTAAGAATTCAAATATTAGATGAATTTGGACGCAATTTTCCTATAAATAATATGGATTGGAGTTTTGTAGCATCATTTGAATGTTTTTATAATTAAGCAATTATACATTCACAATTATTTTTATAATTATCTAGCTGTTTTTTTTTTAATATCTGAGTTTTATATTTTTTATAGTATAATTCATCACTATATAATTTTTCTGTAAATTTTATAGGATAATCAAATTTTAAATAATTATTACTAGGATTATTTAAATTATAAACAAAATGTATATTAGGTTTTAATCTATTTTGAAAATATAAAAATTTTTTATTATTAGTAGAACCAATTAATAAATTTTCTCTAGTAACATCAATATATTTTTCTACAAAATAATAAAAATGATTCTTTAAAAAATTAAGTTTATATTCTTCAATTTTATTTGGATAATTTTGAAATTCTTGTATATAAACATTAACCGCGTTATCTAAATTATAATATTTCATTTATAATATTATAATTATTATTATTATTATATCAATTTTTAGATAATTTCATCTATAAATCCAATTTTTACCATTTTTTTTGCATTCCAAATATTAGTTTGTTTAATATATTTTAACATTTTATCTTTTGAAACTTTATACTTTGTTTTTGAAATAACATAATCAAATTTTTGTAATAAATTTTCACCTTGTTCATAAAAACCCCAATATTTACTATTATCATTAAGTTTATTCATATAACAAATAACATTTTTTTTAATAATTCTATAATCACATAATGAAGCTAACATAAATCCAACATCAGTACAACTACTTTCAATAACTGAAACTAATTCTAAATTTGCAAAATAATTAGTTTTTATATCTAGAAAATCATATAAACTCTGTAAATTTCCTCCTCTTGAAATAATATGTATATATATACGATTATTGATTCTATCATAAATAGACGATTCCAAAATTATTTTTATAAATTCAAATAATTTTTTTATTGTAATACTTGAAACAGTAGAATGAAATATGATACGATCATCAAAAATTTTAATACTATCAAGATTTAATTCATTATAATATTGAGAGTTTAATAAATCAGTATTATCCCTATTAGACATATCATTAAGAATAATCTGTGAAACAACTGGTTGATACTTTCTTTTAGTCATTAATATTTATACTGATTTCTTTTTAAAATAAAATAAATCAATTTTTTTGTTAGGTATAAAAAAAATTGATTATAGAAAATAATTTTTAAATAACAACATCAAACAATTATTAATAAGAACGATGCTTTCTCTTTACATCCCCGTTGTTCAAGACCACATCACTGAGGCATACATCAAGCATCAGTTCTTTCACCACAATATCGGTAAGGTGATGCGTGTCGACTTTGTTAAGAATGTAGTAAAGAATCGGCGCGAGGCATTCATCCATTTTGACGAATGGTTTGATAATGAGACATCTCGAACTCTACAGGAGGATATTAAGAATCCGAATACCAAGACTCGGTTTGTGTATCACCATACAAAGTTCTTTCCTCTTCTTGTAAACAAAAATGCACACCGCCGTATTAACAACCCAGCATACGAAGTGATGAAGACTGAAGATATCAAGTCAAACACAAAGCTTCTAGTGTCTATTCCAATGGATACATCTCATGGTGAGGATGATGATGATTCAAAGCGTCGACGTGTAACCTATGCGAAAGTAGCGACAACAGAAAAGTAAAGCTATAATTAGAATTAAGTAAAGCTATAATTAGAATTAAGTAAAAAAATAAAATTTCCAAAAAAAATAAATTTTTTTTATATAATATATGATGTCTAAAGACGATAAAATTGATAATCGTGAAAGGAAAAGCCTAAAAAAAACAAAGATAATGAAAAATATAATTAAAAAAATATACAAGATAATGAAAAAAATTAAAAATAATAATAATAAATAAAATTGATAAAAATAGTAAAGATTTTTTTTGTTACAATAATCTAAGATAAATGGGTGCTGGAATTCTACCGGTAGCATTATATAGAGGGACATTATTTCTACTATTAGGACAAGAGCGTAATAATAATAATTTATGGTCAGATTTTGGCGGAAGCTCACATAAAGGTGAAAAACCATTTAAAACAGCAATTAGAGAAGGAAATGAAGAACTAAATGGATTTTTTGGAACAGAAGAAGAAATGGAAGAAGAAATAAATAATAATATGATTTTATCAATTTGTTATGATAAATACACAACTTATATTTATTCTTGTAAATATAATAAAGATTTACCAAAATATTTTATGAATAATAATAAATTTATTGAAAAACATACAGAATCTATTATTGATAATAAACATAATGGACTATATGAAAAAAAAGCGATAGGATGGTTTCCTATTTATAAATTTAATAGTGAAGATTACATAGGAATTCTGCGATCTCATTATAAAGAACATATTAAATCTGCTTTAAAAAATAATAAATTTATTATCAAAGAAATTGAGAAAATTGAAAATAGTAAAATTATAAAATAGGATTATTTAATAGGTAATAATAAAAAATTAAAATCCTAAATATTATTAAATGGATAGTAATAGATTAAATAAATCTGATATAAATAATTATGGTATTGTTTATACACCTAATAATTTAGTAGATGAAATTTTGGATTTAATACCTGAAAAATATTTCAAAATGAAAGATTTAACTTGGTTAGATATTGGGGCGGGTAAAGGTGCTTTTATAGTTAATTTATATAATAGATTAATTAAAAATCTGACTGATCAATTTGAAAATGAAATACAATGCAAAGAACATATAATCAAAAATATGTTATTTATGATTGAAATTTATCCGCCACATATTAATTATTTAAAAGAATTATTTACAAATGATGCAAATATAATAAATAAATGCTTTCTCTCATTAAATCAATACGAATATAATAAATTTGATTTTATAATCGGTAACCCGCCTTATAATATAAATGGTTCAATAAAAACACCAACTAATAATAATCAAAAAAAAAAAGATGATGGTAAATCTATTTATGTAGATTTTATTAATAAAAGTTTAACTTTACTTCAAGAAGGAGGATTTCTGAATATAATAATACCTTCTCTCTGGCTTAAAACTGATAAAGCAAATCTTTATAATACTTTAACAAATTTGCAAATTCATAAATTAAAATGTTTATGTACTTCTGATAGTGCAAAAGCATTTAAATATCATGCACAAACACCAACTTGTTTTTTTTTAATTGAAAATAATGATACAAGTGATTGGGATAATAAATCCATAAAAATTTATGATAAAATAGAGAGAGATTATATAGATTATTCATTAAAACCAAATAATCCAATACCTATAAATGGAATAAATATAATAAAAAAATTAGAAAATTATATAGATTCAGTAGGATCATTAAAATTTAATAAAACAAATAGTCCTCCAAAAAAAATGATTCTGTCTGAAACAAGTGGAGAGAATTGTAATTTTCCCAATATAAAAAGCTGTTATTTAAATGGACTAGTAGCATATATAGTGTTGAATTATTCTAACATAAAATCACAATATTGTTTTAAAAAACCAAAATTAATATTACCTCATAAAATGTATGGAATACCATATTTAGATAAAGAAGGGATATATGGAGTATCTACAAGAGATAATTATATAATCTCGGGTAGTGATTATAATATTGAGGAATTAGAAGAGATTCAACACTTTCTCTCGACTAAATTTACATTATTTATAATTTTATGTTGTAATTATAGAATGAGATTTTTAGAACGCGCAACATTTAGTTTTATTCCTGTTATAACAAAAATACCAAATTTTCCAAAATTAAAAAATATAGATAGAGAGAATCGTGATAAATTAGTAAATAATTTCTTTAATCTCTCTACTAAAGAAATAGAATTTATAGAAAATAATTTTAAAAACTATAAATTTTTTGTTTAATTAATAATCATTTCATTCATTGAGTCTTCGGTTAATTCCATAATAATTCTATTAGCCCAATCAATATAATATATACTTAAAACATCTTTATATTGCCTAATTGCATTTCTGATATAATTTATATTACCGGTTTCTATTGATAAATCAATTTGATATAGAAAATCATCTTCATAATAATAATTAGAAATTTCCATTTTAAATAATAAAAATAATAAAAATTTTATATCAATTTATTTTTAAAATTGATATAAAGAGAGATAAATTATTTTAATAGAAAAATGTTAAGAAATAACATTAGATTTTTAAGCAGTGCTTTAAAATCTAATTTAATTCCAATTCCAAATGATATAGAAGGACAAGTAAACTGCTATTTACTAAAACACCAAAAAAATAAATCATTTATTGATCAATACTATGGAAGCATTTGTAAAGAATGTTTTGGAAGCGGATGGAAAACAGATACAAGATGTAAATTAAATTATGTATGTAATTTTAAATTCAATATTTGTAAAAAATGTAATGGAAGAGGATATATTTAAATATCAATTGAATTATATTGTGATGATACCAATTTATCAAAATATGTATTTTCAAATACATATGATTTTTTAATATTTGGATCATGAATACACACGTTTTTATAATGAAATGCTAATTCATTGAAAATATTATATTTATTACATAAATATATAGAATCTAAATAAGAGGAAACTAATAAATTATAATTATTAGTTCCAACTTTTTTCAAATTAAGAAATTTAATAATATTTTTTTTACATAATATAGTCGAAATAAACATCTCAAAAAGATATGGTTTAAAAATAATAGATTTTTTATATATAAAAGTATACAATGTAATTGTTAATTCATCGCTAAATGGTTCTCTAATTTCTAGATCTATTTCTTTGATATATTTATAAAATTCATTTTTAAATTCTTCTTTTGTAAATTTAATATCTTCACAATGGACATATAAGATATCAAGAATAGAATTAACATCTACAATATCATTATAATATGTGAGATCTTTAAACGTTTGATGAAAATTATTTTGTGATATATATCCATAATCATAAACAATTAATTTATAAAAATCATTATATTTAATTACTTTCCAATTAGATTCATGCAAATCAGAATGATAATAATGTTTAAAGAAATAACAATCTTTTATAAACATATTTAACAATGAAATTATTTTTTGTTTTTCAAATATAGAAATATCTAATGATTCAAATTTATCACCATCAATAAATTCCATTAATAAAATATTGTTTGTTGCTTGTAAAGGTTCTGGTATCAATACATATTCATTATCAATATAAGTATTATAAAAATATATCATATTATTAAATTCATTTATCATATTAGTTTGATTTTTTAAATTATTAAAAAAACTATCATAAATAAAAACTGTATCATACTTTTTCAAAAAAGACACATTTTTGACAAAAAATTTATATAATTTAATATAAAAAATAGGAAAAATCAATTGATATTTAATATCAGGATGAATAACTTTTATAGCTACAGTTTTATTATAGTAAGTTCCTTTATAAACTTGTGCCATTGATCCCGATTTAATATTATATGAATGATCTAATTCTATAATATCATCAAAATTTTCTTTAAATTCATCAAAAAATATTTTTTTAGTATAGTTTAAATTGTGTATATTACAATCTTCATAAAACGGAGAAAAAATATCATAAATTAATTTACCATCCTTAATGTTTAATATCTCGTAATTACTATTTATCCATTGAACTATTTTAATTAAAATACAACCATTCAAATTTATAATATTATACAACCATCTAATAAATGTATAATTTATGTTATTAGTTAATTTATAATATAATATATTTAAAATTAAAACATTTAAAAATAAATTAAAGTAAACAAAATATTTACATGTTTTAAAAAAATCAATTATTAGATTACTCATATTATTGATATTACTCATATTATTTTAATATTATATTTATAATAATTAAAATTTAATATTAAAATTAGTTTAATATATTTTATATAAATGGGTGATTATATTTATGATATTAGAAATATATTATTAGAATACTTAAAAAATGAATACAAACAATATTTAAATAATAATAAAATATTATGTATAAAAAAATCAAATATTAATGAAATAATAAGTTCATTTTATAAGAATAATATAAAAGATTTAAAAATAGAAATTCGTAGGCAAATGAAAGAAAAATACAAAAATGATTATCCATCTGGAACTATCGAAAATATAATTTACGATTTATTTCAAGATAGTGAAACCAATATTCAAAAAGTTATTAACGAAATAAATTACCTTCAAGATAAAAACTTTCAAACTTTAACATTACCTATTATTAATGAATCTCTAAATTTAAATATTTCAAATGAGAATGGATATATAATTATTAATCACATAAAAGATACAAGTAATTCATACATAAGTGAAATATATAATGAGATAATAAAATACAAATTTATTTATTCTATTAATAATAAAATTCTTGATGATTATAACGAAGATGAAAAAATTAATATTATAAAAAACGAAATAAAATATGTAAAAACTATAACATTAGGAGTATATTATTTAAAAAATAATATAGAAACTTTATAATTTACAAAAATTATAATCATAATAATTTACAAAAATTATAATCATAATACTATTATTTATATTTAAAAAAATTGAATTAATTTACCTAGTAAAATAACGATATGTAAAATGGAAATATGTGTTACACGATTTAATAATGAAACTTACTATGAAAATAAAAAATTTAGAGAAAATAATAATATAATTTGCATTTATTCTTCACCAGTTAAAATAAGTGAAAATATATTACCAAATGAAGAATTAATTGTTTTAGAAATGAATAATTCCATAAATCACATAGAAGGTATTGGTTTAATAAAAAATAAACTTTATTTAAAAGATAAATACAAAATTTATACTGATAGAAACTATAACAGATATACTTACAAATCAAAATATAGAATTGATAAAAATGAATTTACTAGCTACGAATTAATTATTATAAAAAAACTAGAAGATCTAATATTTAAATCTGCATTTCACTGCAAAAGAGGACAAGGAATACAAATAATACCAAAACATATAAAAAATAATAAAGAATTTAACTATCATAAAATTTTAAATGATTATATAAAATTACGATTTAATAAATAAATGTATTTATTTATATAATTATGAATGCTAATATAAACACAAATTTAGATCATTATAGTAATGAAGAATTAGAAAACATATTAGAATTACCAAATGATTATACTAAAGATGATGTAATCAATATTGTAAATTTTTTAAATAATAACTATTTTCAAAATAATGAAATAATTAGTGAATTTTTAAAAAATATTCAAAACAAATTATTAGATTATTATAATGAAAATTATAACAGTAATATATTATCTGATTATGGTAATATAATTGAAACTATGGATAATATAAATATTAATAATGATGATAATGATGATAATGATGATAATAATGATACTAATGATACTAATAATAATGATGATACTAATGATAATAATGATACTAATGATATAGGCAATAATGAGGTATTAAGAGTAGAAAATGATAGTTACAACATTTATGATTTAATTAAACAAAATAAAAACATTATTGAAAATTATAATACTTATAATTATTTACATTTTAATACATTATTTAGAGCAAGAAATAATTCATTACTAGAAACTGTTATACCAGCAACAAATAGTAATTTTATATTATCAACTCCAATAAATAATATAAGTAGAATTAAATTAGCATCTATTAATATAAAAAAACCATATTTAATAAGTTCATCTAAATCAAACAATACTTTCATAATAAAAAAATTTTCTAAACAAAATGGTGTAAATGTATGCGATTTTTCAAATTCAATAGTAATTGAAGATGGATATTATGATGACCCAAAAACTCTTGAAAATTATTTAAATAATACATATTTCGATAATTCATCAACTGATAATATTTTTCTGAAAAATATTCATTTTTCAATAAATGAAAACTCAAAAAAAATCGTATTTGAATTATCTAATAATTATTTAATTAATCCTTCCACGACTGATGCATCATTTGTGTATTTCTCTATTGACTTCAAAAAAAACTATACAAAATATTATTCATTAGCAAGTATTTTAGGTTTTGATTTTAATAAAAGTTCATATTTTTATACTTCAATAAATGATATTTGTAATAACAGATTATATAATTCAAAAATAAATTCAACTTACACTTTTTCAAACAAAGGCAATACAGAATTATTTTTTTGCTTAGATGAATATCAATCTAATATAGTTGAAACACATAAACTATTTTTAAATAATAATATGTCTACCCAAAAAATCCTTGCTAAAATTAACGGGTCTCTTGGAACTCCAAAAACAAACTATTACATAAATGAAACATATTCAATTACAGATACTCGTAATGATCACACAAGACAATACGATGGAGTTATTAATCTTCTTAATTTTAATATAAAAATAATAGATTATTATGGAAACATTGTAAATACTAATATAAATGAAGACTTTACATTTACATTAGAAGTTAAGATTAATAATAGTAGATTAATTAATGAAAATCAAGTATAATTTTCACTTGATTCTGTAGATGGTGATGCTGGTGCAGATAGATTAAATCTATTAGATTCTTTTAAAACATTAACCTCTTCATTAGGTCTAGTAATATGAATTACAAATTTATCTTCCGCTACATCTGGAACAGCTTGCTCACCATTTAAGAATTTTGCTTTAAATGATTTAATAGAATCTCCTGAAAGAGGAGGAGATTCTTGTTGTAATCTTTCATATTCTTTTAATGCATATGCACATAAAACATCGGAAGGATCGCGATCTTCTCTAGACATATTCATTTGTAATGTAATATATCTATAAAATGAACCAAATTGTTTTGCAACTGAAGCATGATCAGCAGCTTTCTCTTCTGCATTATAAAATTTTTTAAATGATTGAAGTAATGCTGAAATTAATCCTACACCACCAACACCAAATAATATTCCATTTTTAGTCTCTTGATCTTCTACACTTGTAGCTATTAATGAAATAGTAGAAGCAACACTAGTTACTACAATACTTGCAACTGCTAAATTATTTGAAAACTTTTTCCATTTACCACCAGAATGTCCATGCATATATCTTAATCCTGCTGCCTTTTCTCCCCAATCAGAAATTAATTGTTCCATATTATTAGACCAGGATTCAGCATTGACACGCTTTCTAATATCACCTAAACGCGCTGAAACAAGCGCTTCTTGTTCTCCTGCACCAAGATTAGCTATGTCGTCTTTTCCACCCATTTTATAATAATACGCAACAAAAAAATATTATATAAATTAGATTAAATTCATTATAATATATAATATACTATATAAAATGTCTGATTTTGATATGGATATTAATTCCTATTCATTTAATGAATTAAAAAATTTATTAAATATAGATACTAATAGTAAATTTACAAAAGAATTGCTTGAAAAAAATTATAATAATAAAATAAATAAATTGCATCAATTAGCAGATGTTACTTTAGCTGATAATTTAAATAAATTTTTTACTAAAGTATATAATTTATTATATTTAAATTTAAATAATGAAAATTATAATGATAAAATATCAAATATTTCTCATAATGAAGAGCTAATTAATAAATTAGATAAATTTCAAGAAAATTTAACTAACTTATTAGATAATAAAATACATAATATTAATAGTGTGAATCAATCTAATATAGCTGTAAATCCAAATACATATAATACTATAAAGAAACAAATTGCAATTAATTCTGAATTTAAGTCTCCTGCATCACAACTATCAATACCATCAAACTGTGGTGTAACTGGTAATCCAGACCAAGTATGTGATAAAGTGACACAATCGACTAATTTTGTAATTGATTTACCAGAAACAATTAATAATGTAATTTCAATGGAACTTGTTAATAGTGATATACCCAATATAATGTATACTTTTTCAGAAAAAAAAGGTAACAATAAATTTATGATATGTATATCAAATAATGAAATAAGTGAAAATATAGATTATACTATTAGTATACCAGATGGTGTATGGTTTGCTACAGACATAGAGAATTTTATATCTAGTTATTATTTAGATGTAGCATTTAATGATGTAACAAGAAATAAATATTTAAGATATTTAAAATTTGAAGTTCCAGAATCATCGGCTAAACCTGTATTTAGATTTAAAACTAGCGATGAAATAGATACATTTTTAAATATTTATCCCTGGACTAATATAACATATAATGATATTGCTAATTTAGAATTATCATTTTCAATACGTAATATACATTTACCTAGTATATGTATTAATTATGAAAAACCATATTATCAAAATTATATGAATGAAATAAATTTTTCACTTAGTTGTCTTGGAACAATTGGCTATAATCTAAGTGATGTATATGATATGGCTAATTCTCAATATAAAAATATAACGTTTAATAATAGTAATTATATTAAAACTATTGGAATTTATGAATACTATGGATATTTAGAAACTACTAATATATATGGACATACTAATGATTCTGGTATATATATATCCGTTAATGATTTTGTTGGAAATCAATCACAACAAATAATTTTACTAGGATTTGGAGGAACTATAACAAGTGATAATATTATAGCAAGACTTCCGATTGGTTCTAATCCTTTTTCACAAACTAATACTAATTCTAACACAATATATAGTATTAAAAGAGAATATTATGGAGGAGTTAGAATCAGAAAATTACATATTCAAGTTTTAGATTGCTATGGTAGACTAATTGATTTACAAAATTATCCTACTAATTTTGTATTTGAATTTACATGTGAATATTCAAGTGAAAATATTAATTCGTTTAGAAAAAAATTATTTATATAATACTTAAAACAATAGTTTCAATTTATTAAGTTATACCCAATTCTATTCTAATAGCTGATAATTTTTCAGACTCAAAATTAAAATTAACCGGAACACCATATTTTTGTATATAAACTCTATATTCATCTTTAAATTCTAATTGAGTAAGTGAAGTATTACTAGCTAAATATTCTTCAAAACGATAATCCGTGGTTAAAAATCTCTCAGAATAATAGTCTAATAAATTAGTAGGGGTTCTTAATATATTTAATGCACCACTTAAATCCTCTGATCTAGTAATTAACTCATTATTATTTATAATTGCTATATGCAAACCATCTAAAACGCGATGAAATGTAGAACAATATTTAATAAATGTAGATTTATTATAGTTATATGCATCAACATCTCTAAAATTATTTTGATTACCTAATATTAAACCTAAAGATTTATATTGATTATCAGTAAAATTGTCGTTTAAATTATTAACATAACCCAATGCATAATCTGATAAATAATCACTTAATTTAGATTCAACTATTTTATGCATTTTTTCAAATTTATTTAATTCTAATAAATTATTTCCTTTACTATGTTGTGTTCGTGCAATTATGTCTGACTTTTTAAATATATTCATATTAAATATAATTTAGATAATTAAATTTAATTTCATAATATTTAGAAAAGTTTAAATATTATAATATTTAGTTAAGTTTATATATTATAATATTTGTGAAATTTATTATATAATTTTATATTATAAAGATGGTTAATTATCAATTAACAGGTACCGATTGTTCGTCTGCGACATTTGCTAATTTAGTTAAACTTGCAGTTGACCCAGTAATTTCTTCGGGTGCTAATGTTATTGATGTAGAAATGAAAATCCCCAAATATTGGATGGATCATACATTTGCTGTATTATTTACTGACGGTGCTCATGATGCAACAAATACACTTTGCACACGCACAAATATTTTAGAAGGGTTAACATTAAAAGATGCTAAATATGCGGATGCTAAAAATACACTAATCGGTAATTCAGTTGGTCATCTATTAGGTTTAACAGTACCCGTTGAGAATGCACTAAGATTAAAAGAATTAGTTGATATTATGACAGAAGCATCCCAGGATGCTAATGATACATCTGTTGAAGGTGTTAGATCTTTAGCAATTGATACTTTCTGCCGTAAAGTAATTGGTGACGATGATTCTAGCACTGATGTTGGTTCAAGTGCAAGCACAGAAAAAGCTCACCAGATTACTCTAACTGCTAGTGAAGTAACAGACTGTAAAACATCTTCTTCTGCACGTGATGCATTCACTATAAAATTAGCTAAACATTGTGCTTTATATTTAGACAGTGATTTCTCTGGTGCCGCTGCCGGTGGAACTGGTTATACTAATCCAACAACTGCTGCTGGAGCAACTATGTCAAGCAGCGAAACTGATAATGTAGATAGTATAATAGGTGAAATTATTAAACAGGCGGCTTCATTTACTCCTACTAGAGTAAATAAACTTCTAGGTGCGAGTGCGCAAGGTGGACAACAAGGCGATACTACAGATGATCCAGTTCCAGAATTATCTGATGAGGAAAAAGCATTCCACTTTTTACATTTTGAAGTAGGTGATGTTCTAACATTCAAAAATACAGTAACTGTTGGTACACCAATCAGTTCAGCTAATGGTGGTGCCCAAGGCGATGGCACTGAGGCAGTTGGTGAACTTATTGTAAATTTCAATTTAACCGTTGCTAGTAATACTGACGCCGATTTAGATGATCACGAATGCATTGGTTCACTCGCTGGCACATTTTCTTAAATATAAAAAATTAATAATTTATTACTAAATAATAATAAATTATTAGAAAATTATTAAAATTATATAATTATTTCAAGTAGAAATAAATAATAAAAAAAATTTATTTTTATTTTTATTAAATACGAAGTAATGTAAAAACTTCATTTCCACAACTATATTCATGATTAACTAGTGATAATCCTACCAAACGAAATAAATTCTTTATTTCATCAACTTTAAAAATATAATAATATCTCTCATAAATTTTACCATATGAATTCCATAAAACAATATTATTACCATAATTGTTAAATTTTCTTCTAGTTTTTAAAGGCTGATTAATGGACCATACAGATAGTAAAATTTTACCATTTGGTTTTACCAATCTCTTCATCTCTCTTAATGCATCTATCCTATTTTCTGGTGTAGATAAATGATGAAATGCAGCAATACATATTATAGCATCTACTTTTTCATTTTCTAGATTTATTTTAGTCATATTTGAATTAATAACATTTAAACCTTTTTCATTACAAATTCTAACAAATTTATCACAATTATCAACTCCAATAAATTTAATATTATTATGATTCATATTTCTACCATTACCACAACCTAAATCTAATACTAACGAATTGAGTTTTAATTTATTCAAATATTCTTCAACCCAAGTCCATTTATTAACTCTAGTAATATCAAAATGTTCTGCTATATCTTGATAGACTTCATATACATTTTTTTTTTCTAAATTAGTTAGCATATATAGTTAAATAATTAAAAAAAAAAATTTTTTTCTTCAATTTTTTAAAAATCAAAACATAATATTAAATATTAATAATAAAAGCATTTTGTCTAGTTAATTGAGGAGCATTAACTGGTATAGATTTAAATATATTATCATCTAAAATTATTTCATTATTATAATAATTAGGTGAATTATTTTCTAAAACATGAATTTTTTTTTCTAATTCAGTTATTTTAAAATTTAGTAAATTAACTATTCTTACCATATCTTCAAAGGATGAAGAATGATAGATAATACTAGTCATATAGATATTTATCTATTTTATATTTAAATTATATTTAATCAATTTAAAAACAAATTATTAATAAATAATTATTATGGTAGCAATTGGTATAGATTTAGGAACAACTTATTCATGTGTAGCTGTATGGAAAAATCAACAATGTGAAATTATTGCTAATGATCAAGGAATGAGAACAACACCTTCTTATGTTGCTTTTACTGAAACCGATAGATTAATCGGAAATGCTGCAAAAAATCAATCTTCTCAAAATCCAGAAAATACAATTTTTGATGCAAAACGCCTTATTGGTAGAAATTTTAATGACTCATCAACTCAAAATGATATCAAACATTTTCCATTTAATGTTATCGATAAAAATAACAAACCTATAATTAAAGCAATGTATAAAAATGAAGAAAAACATTTTCAACCTGAAGAAATATCATCTATGATTTTAGTTAAAATGAAAGAGATAGCTGAAGCATATTTAGGTGAAACAGTAGATAGTGCAGTTATTACTGTTCCTGCATATTTTAATGACTCTCAAAGACAATCTACTAAAGATGCAGGTGCTATTGCTGGTCTAAATGTATTAAGAATTATAAATGAACCAACAGCAGCAGCAATTTCCTATGGATTAGATAATAAAAAAGATGTAATTGAAGAAAAAAATATTCTTATTTATGATCTAGGAGGAGGAACATTTGATGTAACTCTTCTTAGTATAGAAGATGGTGTTTTTGAAGTAAAAGCCACAGCAGGTGATACTAGATTAGGTGGTGAAGATTTTGATACTCGACTAGTTCAACATTTTACACAAGATTTTAAACGAAAACATAAAAAAGATATTACTCAAAATAAACGTTCTATTAGAAGACTAAGAAGTGCTTGCGAAAATCTAAAAAAAACATTATCTTCTTCTACTCAAGCAACTATAGAAATTGATAGTTTATTTGAAGGAATTGATTATACTAGCAACATTACCCGTGCAAGATTTGAAGAATTATGTGGTGATTTATTTCGCAAAACTTTTGAACCTGTCGAAAAAGTAATTAAAGATTCAAACATTAGCAAATCTGCCATCCATGAAGTAGTCTTAGTAGGAGGTTCTACACGTATTCCTAAAATTCAAAATCAACTAACTGATTTTTTTAATGGAAAATCCCTTAATAAATCAATAAATCCAGATGAAGCAGTCGCATATGGTGCTGCAGTGCAAGCTGCTCTACTTTCTGGAGTTAAAGACTCTAAAATTGAAGATTTACTTCTTCTTGATGTAGCACCTTTATCATTAGGTGTTGAAACTAGTGGTGGTGTTATGACTAAAATTATTGAGCGTAATTCTACTATTCCTACTAAAAAATCACAAACTTTCAGCACATATGCCGATAATCAACCCGCCGTAACAGTTCAAGTGTTTGAAGGCGAAAGACAATTTACAAAAGATAATAATAAATTAGGTGAATTCACATTACATGGCATTCCTCCTATGCCTCGTGGCATTCCTCAAATAGAAATTTCTTATGATTTAGATTCTAATGGTATTCTTACTGTTTCTGCACTCGAAAAATCAACGGGAAAATCAGATGAAATAAAAGTAACAAATGATAAAGGGCGTCTTTCTAAAGAAGATATTGAAAAAATGCTTGCTGACGCAGAACAATTTAAAGAAGATGATGAAAAAGCAAAAGAAATTATTGATGCCCGCAATAATTTTGAAGGTTTAGTTTATCAAATGAAATCTGCAGTAAGTGATGAAAAATTCTCATCTATTATTGATGAAAATATGAAAACAGAATTAACTGAAGTTATTGAAGAAAATACAAAATGGCTTGATAGTAATCAAATGGCTTCAAAAGAGGAATATGAATCAAGAACAGAAGAATTTAAAGAAAAAATGAAACCTCTTCAAGAAAAAATTACAGCTAATATGGGTGGAACGGGTGGAATGCCTGATATGGGTGGAATGGGTGGAATGCCTGATATGGGTGGAATGCCTGATATGGGTGGAATGGGTGGAATGCCTAATATTGATGAAGTAGATTAAAATAATGGAATATGAATCCAAACGCATAGTATAATAATTTGTTTTTAAGAATTAATTAAAAACAAATTTCATTACCAAAGTAATTTTTATTACACCTTTAAACATTTTATGTATGAATATGTTCTAATGTTTGTGGAATTTCTAATTCTGGAATATGTATTTCATTTTTTGCATTTACTGGATTTCTTGTAAATGTATGAATATGTGCAATTGCACGATGTCTCATTACTCCACAAGAAACTGATACTATAATTAATACCATAACTAAAACACATAAAGATATTACCAAAATTGGATATAATAAAAAACTATTGTTATCATTATCTTCATGTATATCTTTCTTTAAACAATAGCTATATATTTCATTAATATAAAATAATTTATTATGAAATGTAACATTTTTATAGTTTAAAATTGTATAATTTAAATTATTTACTACCTTTGAATAATATAAACACTCTAATTTATGATCTTTATTATCATGAATCTCTATATTATTAGCATAATTAACAATAGTATAATTATTATTAATTCCATCTAACACAAATCTATTTTCTATTTCATTTTCAAAATTATTGAAAATTATATAATTTTTTACTACAGAATCTCCAAGATATTCAATATTAAAACCTGTATCACTATGCATAATTATAGAACTATGTTGTGTAGAATGACCATCACTTATACTATGAGTATGACTATATTCATGATCTAAATCACAATTAACAATTGAAAATAATAATAATAAACTATAAATAATCTTCATAATATTTTAATTAATAATAACTTTTTATATTAATTTAGATTATAGTTAATTACAATATTATATACTTCAAAATCAGTCAACTAATAAATTTAGAGTAATATGATACAATAATGACAGCACTAATTGATAAACCAATTGCAAACTTAATAGATAAACATGTATAACTAGTATTTGTTAGATAAATATCATTTCTATCTCGAGTTCTAGGTGGACTTCTTAATGGTCTATACATTTTTTTATATATTATTTTATATTAAATATATAAATGAACTATTTATTAGGTTTAACTTTAACTGGACTCATAAGTGGCATATTTGCCGGATTTATTGGAGGTGGAGCTGAAATACTAATAGTTCCATTATTAACCTTTTTTGGTGTATTAAATTCTTTTAAATCTAGAATTGCAACTTCTTTAATTATGTTATTACCACCAATAGGAGTATTTGCAGCTATTTCACTATATAAACAAGGTTTTGGTGATATAAAAGCAGCACTATATATGGCTTTACTTTTTACTATTGCTAGTTTCTTTTCTGCAAAATTCACTATTAAAGCTAATACTGAGATTTTAAGAAAAATTTTTGGTATTTTTACTATTATTGCAGGTTTATATATATTTTTTAATAAAGAAGATTAAATAAAATTAGTTATAAATATAATAGCTGCTAATGTAATAGAAGCGGTAGTTAATAATTCACTTTTATCTTTACCTAATTTAATTGCTAATGTATTTATACCCTCTTCTCTATCTTCATCAATATCTTTTATATCTAACATATTACTTGAACCAAACATTAATAAACTACTAGGCATATATATTGATGGATGATTTAATATTTCATAATTATTATCATGAATTACGCAAGGTAATATTACACAACCTAATGTCCATAATATACTAATATATAATGCCTTTAATTCACCAAATTTTTTCTTGAAATCTCTATAAAATAATGTTGATGTTAAAATAAATAATAAAGGATATGTTTCTTTATTTTCTTTTAATAAATCAAATATATAAATATAACTTAGTATTATTATAAAAATATTATAATTCATTCTTCTAATCAAAAAATCATAATAATTAATCTTCTCATCTGAATATTTTTTCAAATCTATATTTTTTTTTAAATAATTAGATGCATCAAATAATCTATCTGTTCCATATGTAAAAATGCCTATCGCAAATTGTAATAAAATCAATTCATTAGTAATTATATTTTCATGATAATATGTAGTTGTAAATACTAATTGCAAAATATTTAATGGAACACCTAAATTTGAACCTATTATGGGATTATAAATTGTTGAATTATATAACATATTAACATTAATATTTACTAATATTGGTCTTTTTACTAATGTATTTACAATTAAACCCATTAATTAGTACTATTTTTTTTATTTAACTTTTAATATATAATATATATATATAATGGAAACTAATAAAAAAAATGAGTTAGAATTACAATCCAATAAAGATATTCTAATGTATTATCAAACTACTATTAGAAACGTAGCATTAACAACTGCTGTATCATTTGCAGCATTAGCTTATTCTAGATTTTATAGAGGAAAAAGTGTAATTTATTCATCAGGATTAACTTTTGTTTCTTTATTAATTATATTTGCTTCTTGTATTATTAACATGAATTTATATAATTTTATAAATAATCATTATAAAACCGATATTTCTTTGATTTCTGCTAATAACCATTTAGTGGTAAATATATTATTTATGATTTCTCATCTAATTATTATATTATTTGGTTTATTTACATTTTATAGATTAGTAACAAATAGCAAATTCAAATAAAATTTTATAAAATATTAATAAAATTTATTTATATTTTATAGATATTATCACCCCATTATATTATTCTTTAAATATATTTGCCCACATACCACCTATAAAATTAATATTATTTTCAAAATAAAATACTGAATGAACCTCATTAAAATGTAAATCTAAAAAATTAAATTTAACATTATTATCATAACAATTTATTATATTATTTTTTATTAATGATGAATCATAATATAATTTATCATATAAACCACAATTATAAAATATTACATCAGTAAATCTAATCAATTTTGAACTTAATCTACGCGTATCAATATTATATTTACTATTATAATTAAATTCCAAATTAAAATTATTATTATTTGCATAACCCTTAATTATATCATTTTTTTTTTCAAATTTAATATTTCCTTTTTTCTTAAACAAATTATCTGGATCTAATGATATTATATTTGATACATAATCCATTATTAGAGTTCCTTTTAAATTATTTTTATCTACCACATATGTATTTATTTCACATCTAGTAGCCGGACCATCTGTTAAAAAATCAAACACTGGACTAGTACAATTATAAATATTAATACTTATAAAATATTCTTTCTCTGTTTTTTTTAATATTGCTGTATTCTCCATATTAAAGTTATTATCATTTGTTCTTAATAAATGTTTGATTCTATTATATTGATTATTATTTAACCGATAATTGATATATGTTGAATAAGAATTTACTAAAAATGGAGCATGTAAAATATTCTTATTTATTGGATTTGATGTTAATGCAGGCATTCCTCCCAGCATAAAATTATAAAATAATTTTAAAAAATGATTAGATATAAACATTATTATATTAACTTATATTATTTTTAAATTATCATGTTAAATATTAAAAACTTAGTTAATATTTAATTATTCTGGATAATCTTATTCAAGTTTTTGAAAATTCTATTAGTTCTAGAGTTTGTGAAAATTTAATATACAAATTTGAACATAATATATATCTAGAAGAAGGAAAAACTATAGGAGGATATAAGCCCAAATACAAAAAAACTATGGATTTAACTTTTGGACCATACGAAAATACTCATTTATTAGAATTATTTAATTTACTTAATTCTAAATTAACTTATTATATTAATGAATACAAAAATATTACTAATTTTCAACTACCAACTAATTTCATTACTCAATGTCATATGATTATGAAATATTTAAAAAATGATGGACATTATAAATTTCATAATGATTTTCTTTTAAACGGTACTAGTAACGATGATGTAAATGTCAAATATGAATCGTGTAGAATACTTACTTACTTATTTTATTTAAATACTATTGATGAAGGAGGTGAAACTGAATTTATTGATGGTACTAAAATTAAACCTGAAAAAGGCAAATTATTAATTTTTCCTGCAACTTGGTCATACATCCATAAAGGAAATATACCATTAAGTTCTAATAAATATATAGTGACTGGTTGGTTATTACTTAAAAATTTAGAATAATAATTAAATAATGTCTAATTTAATTCAAGTTTATAATAATACTTTAACTGATGATTTTTGCAAGCTAATTATAAATACTTTTGAAAATGATATAGTAAATCAATTTCAAGGTGAAACTCTGGGAGGAATTAAAATAAGCCTTAAAAAAACAACAGATTTATATATTACTAATAATAGTTTAACATGGAAAAATATATATAACTCATTAATACCTATTATAAATAATTATCTAAATATTTATAAAAACAATAATTTAAAAAATTTATTAAATTTTAAAGAATTTGAATTTTTTCCAAAATTTCTTATGCATAAATACTGTAAAAATGAAGATTATTTTAATTTCCATCATGATTTTTCCAAATTAGGTAATTTTGATTACAGATATTTTACTCTTTTATTTTATTTAAATACAGTTGATGATGGAGGTGAAACTGAATTTATTGACGGCACTAAAATTAAACCCGAAAAAGGAAAATTACTAATTTTTCCATGTTTATGGACTTACGTGCATAAAGGTTGTGTACCTATAAGTGATATAAAATATGTTATCGCTTGTTGGATAAAAATTAAATAAAAAAACTATTTAAAATTTTTATTAGTATATTACTAATATGGATAATATCATTAAAAAACTTATTTGTACTTATGAAAATGTTTTAAGTGATAGAATATGTGATAATATTATTAATAAATTTAATAACTGCAATAATATTAATAATATTATTAATAATGATTCTAATTTTTCAGTTTATAGAATAGATCCAAATTCACATGATTTTGATTTATGGAAAGATATAGATAACATCATTTGTGAAATAGTTGGAAAATATACAATGATTTATAGCAAATATTGCGCAGATACTATCGAACAATTTAGTTACTATAATTTTCAAGATAATGGATACACAATTTCTAAATATTATAAAAATACTGGTTTTCAAAATTTTAAACACGATTTTGAATGGAATGATTTGGGTGCTACTATGATATCATTTGTCTTTTTTCTTAATACAATTGAAGAAGATGGTGAACTCGAATTTATTAATGGAGTCAAAATTTTACCAAAAAAAGGTAATTTAATTTTTTATCCATCTACTTGGGATATCATGTATAAACATAATATCTCTAAAAATTTTGACAAATATACTGTAAAAGGCAAACTATATTATGGAGATAAATAACAATAATATAAATATTATAAATTAAATTTATTATAATGTCTAATTTAATTTATACAATAAATAATAATCTTAGGCAAATTATTAATGTTTCCTTCCACATGGATATACACGCATAGAGGTAATATGCCTATTAGTTCGGATAAATACATCATCGTTGGATGGCTTAAACTTAATTCATAATAATTCATCTATTTTTATTCTTAAATCATCTAAATAAGGTTCTGGAAGTGAATCATAATCTATAATTATTTCTTCTTCTGGATTATAATAATTATATGCATCTGGTTGATATGGTATTACATTCATTGGATATGGCCAGTGACTAGTTGTTCTACGTGTTTGAAAATATCTTTTTCTATATCTTTGTTCTCTTTCTGTATTACCATCATTATTTTTAGGTAAATAACATAAATATTGCACTAATCTCTCTTCCTTACATTCTTCATTTCCACACAAATTTTGATGAAATGTTCTAGAATCCCAAACTACCAAATCACCCTCATTTACATTTAAAATCCTTTTACTATCTGAAATTTGTTTTATATATTCAATATCAATTATATTCCAATCTTTCGGATCATCTATATTCATCGTCTCAAAATAATTTTCATGTAATAAATTACTACCTTCATATACTTGTAATGTTCTCTCTACATTATTTGTTAAACTCACAAAAGATTGATAACAATGAACTCCTTTCTTTCTTGATGACTGATCCGTATGTGTCCAATATCTTTCTTTACCTTTATATTCTTTTGTATAATAACAACACCCATCAAATGATGTAACTAATTCATCGGTTTCCCATAATTCTTTAAAAATATTTACTATTTTTGGATTAGTTCGTGCTAACCAAGAAAATCTTTGATTTCCAACCTGATGATATTTAAAAATACCGCTAAAATTTATCATAGAATGTAATTTTTTTAACTCTGGAACAATATCTAACCATTTATAAAATTCCTTTTTATATTCATCTACTTCTTCAACTGATAACAAATTTTTAAATATAGTATATCCCTTTTCTGCTAAGTCTTTTTTATGTTTTTCCATTAATTAATAAAATAAATATATCTTTATATTTATAATATATAATGTTGAACTATTCTGGTATCAAATATTTTATGTATATCACTAGTCTAAATAATAAATTATATTTACCTTTTGATATTAGGAAAATTATTTGGCAAGAATATCATTTACTTAAAATTATTAAATGTTTAATTTGTAATAAAGTATTAATAGATTTTAATGTAAATATTTTATATAAAGATGATGAAAATTCAATTGAAAATTATAATATAATCAATGGAAATGCTAAATGTAATATATGTTTTATAGATTAATACATAAATATTTAATATAAATATAATTTACAAATGAAATCACTATTTCATTTTTTTATAATTATACTTTCAGTTAATGCTTCCTATATGTTTAACTATCCTGCTAATATTTATAAAAAAAATTTCAATAATAAAATTATAAAAGTTTATGAACCTGATAATCTTCCTACAAAAAATCTTAAATCTTTACTCTTTTTTACAGGAGCAAACTCACTTATACCTGCTGATATTTATAATAATTTTATTAGTTCATTAGTCTATTACAAATATTCTGTTTCTGTTTTACCAAATGACTATCAAGCATCTTATGAATATATTAAAAGTATCGAAAATGAATATTCATCAATCATACCAATAGCACATTCTAGTGGATGTGTTAATGCTATTAATCTTTCTAATGATTTCAAAAATATAAAAAAACTCATTTTATTAGACCCTGTAGATAATAGTAAATTATTTAATCTATTTAATAATATTCAAAATAAAAAATTATTTTATTTAAAAGATTTACTTATTATTAGTGCCGAAAAATCATATAAATGGTCTCTTGACCCCTTTATAATTCCTTTTATACCCGCATTTCGGCTTGATATAAAAAATTTACTTTCTTTAAAAAGTGACCTTAATGTTGAATTTATTGAATCTGTAGAACATGGGCATTGTGATATTTTAGATCCTTTATGGGCTGATTTAATGCATGGAACTATTTCTAAAGGGGTTGATAATCGTGACTATAAAAATCTAAAATTATATCATAGTTGGTTAACTCAACAAATTCATAATTTCATTTTTAGAGATGAAAAAAATTATCTTCCATGTGATTATGAAGACGCAACTAAAGATAGTAATTAATTATAAAAATTTATTAACTATAATTTCAAATAAATCATTTATATATTTATACAATTATGTCTTAAACCTAATTAAAACATTATTATTTTTTACTTTACAAATACAACTATTTGAAATTGATACTTTACAGTCTCCATGAATAAAATTCATAAAACTTTCTATTCCCTTTTTTGATGGACAATTTTTACCATAACGATAAAACAACTTCGCTAAAACTAAATTCCAAAAACATAATGGATGGTTCAAATAATTTTGAACATTAAAATATATACAATTACTATTACCATCATAATTATGTTTTACTGACTCTAAAAATGGTTCGATCAACTCTTTCATAATTAATATATTCCATTCATCTGATTGCCTAGCTAAACCAATTAAATTTTCTTTCATATTTTCACCAAATGTATATTCTAAACTAATATGCACATTAGTTCTATATTTACCTCGCACTGACCATTCAGGCGTAGTATCTTTAAAATATGGAATACCATTTTTTTTTGCAAAATTATATATACTTTCTTTATATAAATCTATCATTGGACGAACCATTGTTACATCATTTACTAGATTTCTTTCCTTTATTACTGCCAAATCTAAGATATTACGTCCTCTACACACATTTGCTACAATATTTTCAACTATATCATCTTTATGATGACCAAGTAATATTTCATCACAACTTTCTGCTGTTAAAACTTCCTTATATAAATCAAATCTAACTTTCCTTGTATATGATTCATAATCACTTCTCTTTATTAAACCCCTTCTTACATCATCTATACTTTTAACATATAACTTAATACCATTATATTTACACCAAACTTCCAGAAATTCTTGTTCATATTTTGTTTCTTTACGATTATTATAATTAATGTGAATTGCAATTACTTCATAACCTAAATACCATAAAATAGTTGCTAATACCATTGAATCAACTCCGCCCGATAATGACACAATATACTTCTTCTTATTGTTTTTTTTTACATAATTTTTTAAACAAATCAACATTTTATCATCATCATCAAATGTTTGATCTGAAATTTTATTATCATTATATGTATATCCATTATATTGATATTCCAAAATATTTTCAAATTTTGAATAATCAATATTATTATTCCTTAATGAACTCCAAATATTTAAAAGAAACATCTCTCTATGCTATAATATTTTTACTTTTTAAAAATCAATTCAATTTTAAAAAAATTTATTTTAAACTTTATAACATTTAGAAATAAGAACTTTATTATTCTGAGTTCTTAATATTCAAACATCTAATAAACTTTTTAAATTCCATATCGGAATTCTTTTATTAACAGTTAACATACATAATTCATTTGCATAATGTCGACAATCATAAATTCCAAATATATATTTTTTATGTAAATTTTTTTCCAAACTTATTATCTCTTCCATACTATAATTTGATGTTCCCCAATACAATTCTTTACTATATATAAATTTCATCTCTTCACTTAATCCTTTATTAGAAATAAATCTTCTATCTAAATCAGGAAAGAGTTGTGATATATTTCTACGAGTTTCAAATGTTGTCATATAATCTCTATTATCATTAAAAGCTCTAAAATCAAATCTTACTTCTTTAAAATTGTTTTTTAATGTTATGCCTGTATGAATTATTAAATTATTAGATTTTTCGAGATTTAAATACACCTTGGTAGGATTTATTATAAAATTTATAAAAAAATATATCATTAACATTATAATATAAATATTATATAATAAAATATATTATAATGTTTGATAAATATTACCATATACTTGAAGTAGAAAATAACGCTTCTCTCGATAATATAAAAAAAGCATACAAAAAACTAGCAATCAAATATCATCCTGACAAAAATCCAAATAATAAAGAAGAAGCCGAAGAAAAATTTAAAGAAATATCTGAAGCATATGAAATATTAACTAATAAAGATAAATACATACAAAACCCACAATTTAGACAAAATAATATGTCTCAAATTAATCCTTATGATTTATTTCAGCAAATGTTTTCTAATATGAATATGCAGGAAAATATGCCTTTTACACATCCTGTTTTTATGTCTCAAGGCATTAATGTAGTTCAAATGCCTCAAAATACAGTAATGAGATCTACATCAACCAGAATTGTAAATGGCAAAAAAATAGTTACAATTACAGAGAGAATTAATGGACAAACTAGAGTTCAAACTATTAGTTCAGATTCTAATGTGCCTAATATTGTTAAAATTATGCAAAATATAAATATTAACCACTAATAAATTTAAATATATATAGTATTATTATAATATGTTTAAATTTATAACAAGAATTTTAATCATTATATCAAGTCCTGTAATGTCATTTCTTTCTTTAGATAATAAATTATCAAAGATATCATTTAATATTGATAAACCTATTTCTACATGTCCTGAATATTTAACTCCTCTTAAAGATAATTTTAATCAAGAACAGGGTGAATTTTTAATTAAAAAAATTTCTAGTATTTTTCCTCAAGTAGATAGTATTTCACATATTGTATTACATAATAGTGATATATTAATTAATTGTATTTTAAATAATGAACATATTTCTGTTGATATAAAAAAAAATATAGTTCTATCTATTGTTCATTTTATTCAATTTGGAGACGCTAGTGGTGGTATTATATTAAATTTTTATAATGATTTAGTTCATTGTCTTCTTTAAAAATTTACACAATGCATATTTATTATAAATTATATAAAAATTGAACATTTCTATATAATTTATATTAAAATATAATTATGAGCAGAGATAATTTTATTGCAGTCGCTAAACAAGTCAATTCTAATAATAACAAATATTATTATTATGTTATTCCTAATTTGAATGCTGAAACTCAATTTAATAAAGAATATATTTTACAGTATATTCTTTCTAATAATTCTAAATATACTACTAATAGAGGTAAAGCTTTATGTATTGCACACGATATACAAAAAAAAATTGATACCGAATACGGTGTTAATGAAATTGATATCTAATAAAAATGGTATTGAACAATATCTTGAACACATATGTTCCTTTGCGTGCTTCAATTGAAAATAATGACAACGGCAAGGTAAAACTTGGTTGTGTCGCCTTCAATCCCAAGTTAAATCATCAGTGCGTTTTATGCGTTTGGACATAATCAATACAATCTTATGAATAAAAAATCTGATATATGTGCTGATTGTATTCATGCAGAAGTTGATTGTGTTGAACGTCTTAAAAAATCACAAAAAAAATGCCCTATTAATCTTATTATATTTCGCACTAATAATAAAGGTGATAAATTAATGATGGCTAAACCTTGTCAAAACTGTTTAAATACTATTGATTTTACACTAAAAAAGAAAAACTATAAACTAAAAAAAATTATATACACAGATGATGCTGGAAAGTTTGTTTATATTTAACATGGAACATTTCTAAATGTTACCGAAATTCTACGTTCTCTATTAATTTTAATATTATCTACTATATCATATTTTTTTTGTGCCATCTCATGACTCCATACATATCTAGAATCGCCACTCATAATATATAATGAATTTGGATTTACATATAAATCTTCTTCTTCACTTTTATTTTTAAAAGTCATTGTTGCTCCACTACCTAATGTAAAACATCCAATTACATCACCATATTTTTTTACATCAATGTGTTTACTTATACCTTGTCCCGGTAAATAATTATTTACAATACATTGATTAAATTCATAATCATTATTTATTATATTTAATTGTATACATATATCAGTTAATAGAAGTTTTAATAAATTTAAAAACCCTGGCATTGGCTCACATTTAACATTTATATTATAAGTCTTATAATCATATTTATATCCATAATGTTGAACCATTCTACTATTTTGACTATTAGATAACTTCACCCAATTTAGTTTATCTAATTCTTCTGTTATATTTTTCATATTATCTTCTTTTAAATCATTAACATAATATAATCCTGGAATTTTCAGTTCTTCTACATCAATTGTATCATATTCTTCCATTATTATATTATAATTTTATCCATTTTATTATTTTCAATTTTTTTATTAAAATAATGTAATATATATATATATGAATTTAACTAGAAAAAGTAAGAAAAATGTTAATAAAAGATATAGTAAAAAATATAATAGAAAATCAAGTAAAAAATATAATAGAAAATCAAGTAAAAAATATAATAGAAAATCAAGTAAAAAATATAATAGAAAATCAAGTAAAAAATATAATAAAAACAAAATTAAAGTTATTTATGGCGGTGCTGTGATAAATGATGAGGAGATGCAGCCATACGAGAAGCAAGTGGGCCAAACTAAGATAGATGATGACATTGTCCCGACAATGGCACAAAATGAGATGGATGCGCATATCGAAGCGATTATTAAGGAAAACAAAAACAATGACATTAAAATTGAAAATAAATCAGAAAATAAAAAGAAAGGTAATAAAAAGAAAGGTAAGAAAAAGAAAGAAGAAAATAATAATGCACAAGAACCACATGAAGCAATAGAATCTATAGCGGAAGGTGAAGAAAAAGATGAAAAAGATGAAAAAGATGAAAAATTTTAATATAGAATAAATATTTTTTTATTAAAATAATGTATTAAATAAAAAAATATATATAGTATAATGTATCTTATTCCTATTGTAAGAGTTAATCGTGCAATTGCTAGTGCTTTATTATATCCACAACATCCAATACAGACTATTGCTGGTTCTGAAATTATAAGTGTTTTTGGACCTTTTCTTAATCCTGAAATGTATACTAAAATAATGGCTTTAACCCTGTGTATTATGTATTATCCTAAATACGCTCATTTTTTTATTACTAATTATCAAAAAAATCAGAATATTTATTATCAAGCAGAAATTTGCAGTTCATTATTATTTATTTTAACTTTTTTTATTAATAACTTAAATAGTATTTAATATTCTTATTTAATGATAATATATCCTCTTATTCGAGCCACTAGAATTGCCTCTGCGTGTGCTATTGTTAATCCAGAATATCAATTAACAGTTGCAACATTAACAGAAATAATAAGTTTTGCTCTTCCACTTTTAAATATCAAAATACCTTTTTCTTCTTATATTACTCCATTAATGTGTGATCCTATACAAACCATATATTTGATATATTCTTATAATAGAGAAAAATACGAAAAAGCTGAAATACTTTCTTTATTATCTTTATTACTTCTTTATTATTATAATAAATAAACAACATTTGGATTATTTTCCCAACTTGAATAATTATCCGCCTTAGATGTTGGTTTATCTAATTTTAATAATTTATCTAATGCTTCTAATCTTCTCTCTTTCGGATTTTGTTTAGGATTTTTTTTTTGTAACTGTCTAGATATCTGTTTCCATCTCCATTCACATTGTAATGCAGCATTCCAAGTTGGACAATTCTCTAAGTAACATATATAACTCCATACTTCTCCTTTTTTTACCTCTATTGATGTTGCTGTTGCACCACCTTTTATCTCACAATTATGCTGTCTTATTCTTTTATCCAAATTTACAGTAGCACCTATATATGTTCTTCCATTAGTCGCCTCTATAAAATATACAAAAAATGTCATATAATATTATTATTATTAATAATATTATATTTAAATTATAAGAATATTATTGTTTATTATTACATTGTCTATTATTTCTTTAGCTAATCTCTCTCGTGACTTAGATGCATATATACTTTTTCCATATGAAAGAACTTCTGGTCTTATAATTATTAAATTTACATCAGGATATTTTTCTTTATATTTATGTAATATATCTTCTTGTGCGTTTTTAGAATCATAAACACTACTTAAATACCAGCTATTCATTAATTTTATACCTATATTTGCATCTTTTAATGATTCTCCTGCACCAAATGCACTTATTAAAACTATATTTTTTAAATTCTGTTCTTGTTCAAATAAAATCATTTGAGTTAGTTTTGCAGAATAATCGTCTTCGAATGGTTTACCGCTAGTAGTAAATACTATATTTTCATAAGTATATTTATAATGATTTTCATAAATATCTGTTTGTAATTTTCTATTTTCTATATATTCAAATGTATTTTTCCAATCTAATCCTCCTCCTCGATATGGAACCATAACTTTCATATTATATTTTGATAATCCTAATACATTTATATTTTCCTCTAATCCTTGATATATTAATTCTTGGCCTAGACCACTTTTGCTTCCTACAACACATAAATTGAAGTTATATGCATTTACTAATCCTAATAATGTAAAAATCATTATTAATAATATAAAGTTATTATTTTTAATATTAAAAATTATAATTTATATTAGTTAATGGCGCTTTCAAATCTTGATAAAGATAATCTTACTAGACTTTTTCAAATGATTAATATAGATGATTATTCTAATAATCAAAATGCTTTGGCCAATATTAGAAATGATTATATTAATTATGGTAAACTTGAATTAATCGCAAAACAAATATCATTCTTACAAAATGAAGCAGTTAATATATACAATAATCATGCGCTTAATTCTGAAATTAATAATATTCATTGTAATTTTAAAAAAGTTCCTGGCACTTATTACTATTTATATGAAAAAAATAATTGCAAATTTTTATCTTTAATTTCTAACGAAGAATGGGGTTCATATGACAAATTTATTTCTAAAGTTTTTTATGATTATGATTGTAATTTTAAAACCTTTAACATTTAAAATATATGCTGAAATTTTTATATATACACTATAAAATGAAAAACATAATTCCAAATTATTATATACACCATATTAGGAGTGTAAATATATTATATATAATATATAATATATATATAATATATATAATATATATAAAATGTCGTTATTATATTTAATAGGATTTTTTTTAATAATTCTTATGTATTTGATAAATAAATATTCTTTTACTAACTTGAAACCTACATGTGAAAATTATGTAACTAATACATATTTATATTTAGCATTTAGTGTTCTTTTTGTATCTCTATTAGTAAATGTTTTTAATAATATTTGTAGTTCAAATGCTATAAATTTATTAACAAATATATTATGTAATAGTGGATTCTTATTGTTTTCAGGGATTGCATCTTTTATAATTGTTATTATAATATTTTTTACAAGAAAAGATTTTAGCAAAAATGGTCATATAATGAATCATTCACTATGGATAAGTTTTTTATTATTATTTTCAGTTTCTTTTAGAACAGTTTTTTTATATACAAATAATTATGATATAGTTTATACAATTTTTTTAACATTTTTTATTTTTCTTATTATGTCATTTGCTGTTTATATTAATCCGTCATTTTTTGAGAGAAGTTACAAATTTGCAATTACAGGATTATTAGTAGCATTAATAGTAATAATAATTTCTGAAATAATTTTATTTTTTTATAAAAATAAATTAGCAAAAAAATATATAACATATTTTAGTATTATTGTATTTTCTTTGTTAATTTCTTATGATACAATAGAAGTTTTAAATCTTGCAAAAAATTGTGTTGAATATCCTAATTATCCAAAATCTTCATTAGATTTTTTCATAACTATAATTAATTTATTTAATGATTTATTTAGAGCAAAATTGGGTAGATATTAAAAAAATATGAATGATTGTAATTTAAAAAAAGTTTATGTTTTTATTTAGATTATTTAAAATAAAAAATTTACCATGTATATTTTTCTAGCATATAATTTCGTATTTTTTGAAATAATTTACCAATATAATTATATTTAATATTTGTTGTTAAATTAATAATTAATGTAATACGTTCTCCTTTTTCAGATTGTTTACTAACTTTATGATATACTTTGTCTCCATTATATACTATTCCTTCACCAATTTTAAATTTGATTTGTTTTTCTTCTTTTTTTTTATTTTTAATAGTTAAAAATGATTCATTATATTCATTTATATATAAAGGTATTAATACAGTATATCTATTACCCAATGAAAAATTAGTATCATAATGATAACTCATAAAATCATTATGTGTATATAATTGTATTGTAAAAGATAAAGGATCTAATAATGGATCTAAGAAATATAATTTATCCTGATTTATTAATGATTTAATTTTATTTAAAAAATCATCATTATAATATTTTTCAATAAATATATTACAATTATTAGATATATCATAAAAATTAAAAAGTTTACAACTAGAATTATTAAAATTTTTATTAGGATCTTTTACTAATCCTTTTTCTTTTAATAAATTTACAATATTAAAAGAATTACTAATATCACTAGTAATATCAGTATTAAAATATGTTATTTTATCATTATATTTAAAAAAATTTATATATGTATAAAGTATTAGAATAAATGTTAACATAAAAAATAAAATTTTTTTATATGTATTCATTTAATAAATTATGTATATATTAAATTACTATTTTAATACTAATTTATAGTTAATATTAATAAAAATAAAAATAAATATTAATTTTTATTAATAGTTATTGATCGTTATTGATAGTTATATAAAAATTGAATACAATTTCTAAATATATATCAAAGTGATAAATATCAAAGTGATAAATATCAAAGTGATAAATATCAAAGTGATAAATATATGTTACCATATATTAAGTTAGCTACTAATAATTTTCAAGAAATTATTAGCGACTACAATGGTGCATATTGCGTTTATTGTTTACAAAAACCTATTATTACTGAAGATTCAATTATTGAAATAACAGATATATCAACTGTTATATGTCCATTATGTAATGTAGATGCAGTAGTACCTGCGTCAAAAGTTGATAATTTTAAACAACTAGCACTATGGCATGAATTGGGTTTTGGTTTAGATTCTTTAAAAAAACAATTAGAATATATTTTATATTCAATAAAAAAAAATAATTTATAAAAAATATATTCAATTTTAAAATTAACTTAAATAAATAATAATATACAATATAATGATTGTGTGGCCGAGCGGTTAAGGCGATGGACTGCTAATCCATTTCCCTCTGGGATCGCGAGTTCGAATCTCGTCACAATCGTTCTTTTTTTAATGGTGATATGCCCGAGTGGTTAAGGGGACAGACTTGAAATCTGTTGTGCTCAGCACGCGTAGGTTCGAACCCTACTATCACCGCAAGGGCTAATAGCTCAGATGGGAGAGCGTCAGACTGAAGATCTGAAGGTCTCCAGTTCGATCCTGGATTAGCCCAATTTTTTATATGGGGATGTAGATCAATTGGTAGATCGCTCGCTTTGCATGCGAGAGGTAGGCGGATCGAAACCGCCCATTTCCATATTGCCCGGCTAGCTTAGTGGTAGAGCATCGCACTTGTAATGCGAAGGTCGGTGGTTCGATCCCACCGTCGGGCTTATGGCTGGATAGCTTAATGGTAAAGCAACCACTTAGTCCGTGGTAGATATAGGTTCGACTCCTTTTCTGGCCTTATATTTTATATTTTATATTTAAAAATATAAAATATAAAGAATTATCTTCTACGTGTTCTTGTTTTTTTTCCTTTTTTATTTTTTCTTCTTGTTTTTTTTCTTTTTGATTTTTTTACTTTTTTTTATTTTCTTTTTCTTCCGCCGATGTTATTCGAAGAAATTTCTTGTTTCTTTGCCTCTATTACTTTTTTCTTTGCCTCTATTTGTTGCCATAGTTCCACCATCTTATCGTATAGTTCTCTTTTCATGGTATTTTTGCTATGGAGATCTTCCATGACCTTCGGATTATTGGCATTCCCGCTATAAAGATTATCCATACCTCTATTAATCAACTCGATTTCATTATAAAGAACATCATAATCTTTCTGATATCTCAAATACTTATCCTCTAGAATTTTCAATTCTTCTTCCATAGTAGGTATATACAATAACTAAATATTAAATTTGTTTATTTTTTTAAATTAAATATATTAATATAAAAAAATTATTCTTTTATATAAAATGAATAATAATATGAATATTACAAAATTATTATCAATACTAAGCGTTGGTATTACTATTGGTATCATTATATCATATGATAATCATAAACCATATCCACCATTACCATATAAGGACTAGAGAAAATAAATAAATTTTATAGTTATCATCTTTTTTAAGCGAATGATTAATTTTTATAATTTTTTAAATTAAATATATTAAATATATTAAATATATTAAATGGGTTGTGCTAATTCTGTGCCAAGTTCTAAATCAATAAATGATAAAAGTAGAGAAATAGAAAACACTACTTGTAATAATTATCCTATAACGCAGTATCAAAATAATAAATCCATAATATATAATAGTTATGGATACAAATTATTCCCCAGAAATAATTTATAAATTCACTTATGAATCAATTGATTCTATTGAAGCTCCTATATCAAGAGAAACAATCAATTATATTTTAGCTAATATTCAATTTAATTATTTACTCATTATATTTACTATGGGATGCTTCACATCTCTCTTATTTTGTCACAAAAAACCTATTTCTAGAAAAAAATTCATTATTTTACCTTCATATGAACCTACTAAAAACTTTGAAACTGACCCTATTTTAGCAAAAGTTTAATTTTTATATTTATTAATTTTATATATATTCGTTTAAATATAAAAATAATATTTTATAAAATACTATTAAACAATGCATTATCTTACCTATATTCTTTTTATGTTATCATCTGTTAATTCTTTTAATTTACAATTTACAAGACGTAGTTTTTTAGGAGCCACTGTTTTAAATAAAGATACTATATTTTCTAATAATAATCCTTTTAAGTTACCCGAATTAACATTTAATATTACAAAAATAAATGAATTGAATGAAATTAAACGCATCAAGAATGAGAATAATCGTATCGACCCATATTCTCATTGGTCTTTTTATGGTAATGTTCAACCGCCCATTAAAAAAGTATTATCTTATCAAGAGCTTTTAGAAGAAATACATAATAATACTATTTATACTATTCAAATTGCTCCACAACATGACTCTATTATTGCTACTAATTATCAAGGTTACAGATATTCTAGTCAAGTAAAAGATGAAAATTTTAATAAACTAATAGAGGATTCATTAGATGAAAATAATAATTTACCTTTTATTGTTTTACCCATTGATCAAAATAAACAAAAAGTAAGAAAATTAGCACAATATATTTTTTATGAATCACTTATATTTTATATTCTTGCTGACCTTGATATTATTGATTTTGATACAAACTTTTATCCCTCATGGAATGATAGACAAAAAGCTAATAAAAGTAATAAAAAATCTACAAAATTTTTAAAATCATTACTTGATAAATTAAGTGAAAAAAATAATACTAACTCTTAAGATAATTGAAATTAAATCATACCTAATAATTTCATTAATGCATATATTAAATCTACTTTTACTTTTATACGTTTATTTTTATATAATACCTCATTTATATTTCTTTTTTTTAATTTATTTTTTCTTAATTTTAATCCTAATCTCATATATACTTATATTATTCATATTGTTTTAATATCAATTTTTATTTTATTTTATTGGAGAATATTTTAATCCATATATTAAATATAAAGTTAATCCATCTCCTATTCCTGATTTTATTACTTCTAATAATCCTGTCTTTTTAATTGAATTTACATCTAACTTTATATTTGGATAACTTTTTGACATAGATATTAATCTAAATGGAAATCCCATGAAATTTGCTATTAATCCTGCCATTAATTTTGCATATGGTATATTCAACATAAATATATTATACATTGTTCCATATACTAACATTGATCGTAATGTCATCCAAAATATAAATACATTCATTTTTGGTAATAAATTTAATCTACTTTCATATTTCTTTATTTCTAAAAAAATATATAATGGTGCTGCCGCTATTCCTGCTATGATTCCTCTTATAATTTGATTACTTATTCTTATAGTATTCATATATGCTCCATTTTGTATTACAAATACAAATGGCATAAATAATATCCATTTAAATTCATTTAAATTAAATTCTACTTTTTCTGTGCTTATTATTCTAGTTTGGATCAAATCTAATGGTATAGTTGATAATCCACCACAAGCTGAACTACAAAATTTATATAATATTGGATTAATTAACATTATATAAATTATAATATTCTATTTATGCCTTCTTCTTCATCTATTTTAATTGTTATTATTTCATTTTTTTCAATATCAAAACATGCTTTATTTATAATTATATATTTTATTAAATCATATATTGGTTTAATTCCTATAATTATTATAAAAAAGATTATAAATGTTACTATTAATATAAATAAATCTTCTTCTTGACTTATATTTATTGTATTATCTTCTTCGTTATCTACAATGTTTAATAATACAAATATTTCAAATAATAGTGCTCCTAATGCTAATGTTTCTAATGTTACAAATAATATTAATATCTTACTTTTTTTTGATAATTTTTTTTTTTCCATTGTAACTATATTAATATTACTGTATTCTTCTAAACAAATACTACATCTTGCATCTTGTGTTTTTTCTAATAATTTAAACTGACATTCTAAATGTAAAAACATATTTTTACATTTACATTTACTTAATTCATTTGTTTCTAATGTGCAAATATAACACTCGCCCATCGTAATAATATAATAATTTAATTCTATTTAAATAATCATAATATAGTTATTTACGTTTTTTATACACATAAGTTAGGTTCATTTATTTGTAATTTTATTAAGTTTGGATAACTATCTAAATAAAGTTTCTTTATTCCACCCTCTTGTTTTATAAATAAAACCAATAATATAAAACATATACAAGAAAATGCGACAAATGATACACCTGAAATTACAAGGACTATCATATTACTATTAGTGTTTTTTTCATATGATATTAAAATATATAGACCACATAGTGATATTGAAAAAGATATAAAACTAAAAATTAAAACCCACACACCTTTACTGTTTATATAGAACTTTCTATAATGCGTAGGATTGATATTTCTATAATCAACAAGACAAACAGGGCATTTTAAGTTGCCTGTTTTATCTATTAATTCGATGAGACATTCTTTATGAACATATCTATCATAACAGTCACAATCTGATTTCCATGGTATCGGAGTATTGGAAGTGCATATATAACATTCCATATCATTATCTTTAATCGGATAAATTTGATTTATTTCAATATCAACCATTGAATAAATATTAATTATATATTTTTTAATTTATATTTATATTTTAAACATAAATATATATAAAAAAAATAAAAATAAACTGAATCTAATTGTAAATTCTATTAAAATAGAATATATCATTTTTCTTATTTTCATTTTATTTATATCTACTATTATTGAATCAATATCATAATATTCTTCATTACAAATACTACAAGTTGTATTATTTCTAGAATTTATTAGTTTAATTTTACATTTCTTATGTAAAAATAAATTCTTACATTTACAATTACTTAATTCACATGTTTCTAGTGTGCAAATATAACATTCACCCATTCTATTATCATTATTAAATTATATTTATATTATTTTGTATGCATTACTATCCATACTACTATTGATATCAAGATACTTCCAAAATTATCTAATATTTGTAGTCCTTCTACTGCATAATTACATATCCATGGTTGTTCATGCATATATCCCCATTTTACTGTCTCAGCTACTATTTCACTTACATGTGTTGCGACATTATAATCCACTTCGGCTAATTTATTCATAGCCATTATTGTTATTGGTCTTGGAATATTTACTAAAAATGTCATATATTTATTATTATTTTTATTCTTTTATATCTTCTTTTACATATGTTTGTTTACATACATTTTTAATGATTTTTTCATCTACAGCATCTATCGGCTTTCCTGCTGCAGACATAGCCTTTGCATAATATATTGCTTTTGCATCATCATCCAAATAATCTGGGTTTTCATCTTGCCATTTTTTTAATGCCGTATAATTCTTATTTGATGCTTTCTTGATTACTTCTTTTATCTTTGTTTTATTTTTATCTTTTTCCCATTTATCATCATCTTTTATATATAGTGTTTCACGCTTGGTATCCGTGCAATGTAATGGTCGTTCGTGCACACTTAACTTATTCATATTATCCATAATTACTTGTGTAATTCCTTTTTCTAATCCTTTTGTTTTTGTTAAATCTAATTGCTCTAATGAGACCTCAATTGATTTGATAAAATCGCTCATATTTATAGCATTTTTACAATCTTCATTTAAAAATACATTTATGTTAAACTGATTAGTATTGTTTGTATTGTTGCTATTTGTTGTATTATTATTTCCTAAATTTGGTGCAATTTCTTTAATTACATCTGTTAATTGTGTTAATTGGTCTTGTTGTTTTTTTACAACTTCTAAAATTGCATTTTGTGATATTGAAGTTTCAATTACTTCTTCATTTTTTACTGGTTCATAGGTGCATTTAGATTGATGTGTAAATAAACTTTGTCTGTGTTTGTATGATTTTCCACAAATACAAACAAATGTTTTACAATCTTTTGCAACTTTTGCAACTTTTTCGTCAGTATTTTGTAAGTTTTTATGTTTTCGAGTGGCTAAATGTTTATCAAAATTAGTTTTATTAAAGCATTTATAATTACAATTTTCACAGAAATATACCTTTGCAACTTTTTCGTCAGTCATTTGTAAGTATTATATACTTACAAAAAGTTGTCTCTAAATTCTTTTTTATTATTTATTTAAAAACAGAACTTTTTGAACTTTTTTTGTAAGTATTTTGTAAGCATAAATTTTTATGGTTTAAAAATAACTATTTATTTTTTTAGTTTATAACGATATATGATTTAATATTTTTATTTGGGGTTTTTGGGGTTTTTTTGGGAGTTTTTTTGTAAGCATTTTGTAAGTATTTTATACTTACAAAAAAGTTCCACTATTTTTGGCAAATTTTTTTTGCATCACAAAAATTTCGCATAAAAAAAAAGTATTTTTGCAGGGTCATCGAGTAAAAATGAAAAATCATGAAGCGTGCAAATTTGAATTTTGTATAAAGGCTACGATATTTTAAAAATGGACATTTTTTTTGTCCAAAATCGAAAAAAAAATTTACTTTTGGAATTTTGAAAAAAAATGCACTTTAAAAAGAGGAATATTTTTGTTATGTAATAGCGTCACAAAGAAAAAAAGGCGTTTTTTGGGGTAATTTTCTTTAAGTTCTTTTTAATAATATATATTGTTAGATATAAAAAAAATTGATATAAATGATTAGATGTTTATTACTAGAAGGTTTCCTATGGTTCAATCTCAGAGCCATGGATTTGTATTGGCTGAAAATCCAATTAGAGAATTAGTTTTTAATTTACCTGAAGAATCAAACAATACTGATACTCATGATATACCAAGTGAGAAAAATAAATTTGATTCAAATGAGAATATTTCTATCAAAGCAACTGGTGGTGGTAATATTGACTGTGGTGATATTTTAAGATTTTTCGATTATGATATGAAAAAGAAAAACACAATTATTTGTGTTGAATATAGACAAATACAAGATAAAAAAGTAATCAAAAAAATAAATGAAATAAATTATACACAAGAAATGCATAATTATTTATTTGGAACAATAACAAAAGAAGAATTAACGGAATATGTAAATCTTGTAAAAAGTATTAAATCAGGTAAATGCGACAAAGAGACAAGAGAAAAATATAAAAGTGAAAAAAAGCGACTTCAAAAATGTCATAACATGCGAATAAATATTTCACCAAAAGTAGATAGTAAATCACAAAGGAGAGTGCAATGTTCAATTCCAAAATTTAATGATAGTTTAAAAAATTATATTACATATAGTTCAACCAATGATAGACCAAATGTAATTCGTGATATTGAAATTCCACTATCTATTATTTCAAAAACTAGAACTAGAAATTCAAAATTGGATTAAATTCTTTAATTAATTCTTGTTTTGAAATAGATTTAGGACCTACTGTGTATTCAGAACAATTAAATTTAATTAAGTTAAGTATAGTAATTAAATTATCATCTATATTTTTTTTAGTTAATTTTATAAAATAGTGTGACTGTTCACTTTTATCATTAATATCATGAGATACATTACCCGCATTAACACCTACTCTACGGAATGATAAATCAGGATTATCAGTTTTTTTTACAAATCTAAAGTTTATTGGATGTAATATTTCTGGAATTTCTCGTAAAATATCCTTTTTCTTCCATATTTGAAACACACAAGGAACATCATATTCTGTATTATCAACAATAAATGCATTAATAGGTAAATCATATTCTGTTAATAAATGAAAATTAAGTGGAAAATATTTTTTTGAACTTTCTTTCTTAAAACTCTTGGGCAAAATAAATGAAATAGTATCTGCGAATTTACAAGATTTTTTGATAAATTTAATAGCCAACGTAGATTGACGACCAAACGGAGGATTTCCAATAATATGAATATTATTGTATTTTTTAAAATTATCATTATCTAATTCTAAAAAATCTTGTTTAATTATTTCATCATTTTCAGGTTCAATATCATAAAATATATAATTTTTAGAAAGCAATTTAATATAATTTATAAATGAACCATTACCAGCACTAGGTTCAATAACAATATCATTATTATTTATAATAATATCTTTTTTAAACATTTTTAAACAGTATTCTACAACATTTTTTTTAGTATAGTATTTATCTATAGTATTTCTTTTCAAGCCAACAGTTTGTGGCATATTTATATAAATAAATGTATTATATTCTATATCAATTTTAAAAATATAAACAAAATGAAATTATAAAACTATTTTCTTTAATTTGATAAATTAAAATATATAAATTCACATAAAAAAATTTTCTTTTTTTTGGTTTTTTATTTTTTATACAACATACATTTTCTCTGCTTTGTTTAGAACAACTCCTACTCTTCATCACGCGAGGACTTATATTTTACCGCTTTCTCATTCCACTCCTCGCGCTCATCATCATCAAGTGCTTTCCACATCTTGCCAAGTTCGGACATAACATCGGATTGTTTGATCTTCGCTCCTTCCTCCTCTAGAGCCTCCTTAAGCGTGGCCACTACATCTGCGCGCATTGCCTTCTGGAAGAATATGTAGCCTGAGACACGCTTCTTATTGGAGTTGTCATTCTTCTTTTCCTTCTCCTGCTTCTTAACCTCTGGGTGAATCTCCTCGGCCTCGAGCTCAGCCTCAAATTCAGGAGCAAAGTCAACCTTGAGATTGACTGGTGTCTGGTTAACCAACTTAGGCGACTCCTTCATAGCCTTGGCCTTAGTGTTCCACTCCGCACGTTCTGTCTCAGTAAGAGCTCTCCACATTACTGCAAGTTCCTTCGTAATATCTGTGGTCTTGATCTTGTCATCGCTCTCAGCCTCAAGACGAGCTTTCACCTCTGCCCGGTGAGCTGAGTTATACTGGAGGTAACCAGATGTGCGCTTCGTCTTGGAATCGGACTTGCTAATTTTCAGCTGATCCAGCTGCTTTTCAAGAACTTCAACACGAACAATAAGAATCTCAAGAGTCATTGCCATCTTTCTTGTGTAGTTTGTTTATTTATGTGATACTAAAATAATGTTTGGAAATTCTGATATTCAATTTTTTTTATACCTAACAAAAATTGAATAAAATCAGTTATTTATCTTTTTTTTGTTCTAATTGTGCGAGTAGAACCACTATTATATCGAGTCCTGTATCTTAAACTTCTTGCCCGACGAGTGATAGAATTTAAACTAATTCTAGCCTTTTTACTTTTTCCTGCTTTAAGTTTTCTCTTTTTTAGTTTTTTAACTGTTTTTCTTTTTCTTCTTTTTTTTCCGCCTTCCGTGACGGAGAGGGCGGCGGTGGATCTTCTAAAACTGGGTTTGGGTAAGCTCCCTAATGTATTGTTCCTTACAGTTATGCCTGGCATTACAGGGTGTTTCTTCTCCGACTCTATCTTCGCATTCTGCACCGCCCTCTCCCTCGCCTCCGCTTCAGCGGCAGCGGCTCTCGCCTCCGCCGCCTCCTTCGCCGCCTGGTCCGCCGCCCACTCCGCCGCAGACATAGGCATATTTTCTGTATTCGAATTATCTGTTTTCATATAGTTCATATAGTCAAAAGGTAAGCCTCCCGCCGCCATTATATAATAATAATAGTAAATAAAAATAAATTAAATAAATTAAATAAATAATATAATTTAACTAAATGAAATTAAACGAATATAACAATATAAAATATTATATTGGAGAGAATGCACAAGATAATTGGGATTTATTTGAAAAAAGTAAAGAAATAAACGAGAATTATATATGGTTTCATTTAAATAGTTTTAGTTCCCCATATGTTATAATGTATGCATGTTTAGATGAAATAAAAATGAACATTGATAGTTATTTAAATTATGGAGCAAATTTATGTTTAAAAAATAGTAAATATGAATATTTAAAAGATACAAAAATAATTTATTGCGAATTAAAAAAATTAAAGAAGGGAAATAAAGTGGGAGAGATAATAATAAGTGGTAAGAAGAAATTAATGAAAGTTAAAGTCTATGAGAAGTGATAATTATGCAAATCTCTCAATTCATAACTCAAAACTCATTATTTTTCAGAATTAAATTTATATTTTTTTAATTTTGAAATTGTGGTGGGAGAGATTTATGTAAAGTTTATCACAACTTCGTTGTTAGTTGCCTTCGGCAACGATAAACTTTAATTTTTTTTTATAATATTTTTAGATTAATTTTTTTTACTAAATTTTTTTATTAGTTTTTTTTTAATATTTTTTTTTGTTTTTTTTGTGAGAATAAAATTGAGAGATAGACTACTTATCTACTACAACACATGTATCAATTGACATTTCTGGTTCGTTAGTTTGTTTGGTTTTTCTTGGAGTTTTTTTATCATCTTTAGTTTCTTTTGGCCGTGCTTTACAACCTTTAGTATGACTACCAAGACCAAAACGACTTGCAAATGTTTTATTGCACCATTGGCATTTATATTCTTGAAATGCATCGCATTTTCCAGCAAAGAAAGTAGTCAATTTAGGTAATTTTAATCCATCCGCCGCTTCTTTTAAATCACTTGTAGTTTTATTAATACTTTTATATAATTTCTCTTTTTGTTGAATAAAATTTGTTAGTTCTTCATTAATATCAAGCATAGTATCTTGATCAATACTAATATTGTCACTGTTATTGATATTATATATTTTATTTAGTTGTGCGGAGAGATTATCTATTAAATTAACAGCAGTTAATATTTTACATCCATCATATTCAACATTAGTGAGATATACTAAAACTTTATTATCAAAAATTTCAACACTATAATCTCTTTTAGTAGCAATACCAGAATGATGAGATATTATAACACCGTGCATATTCAAGTCTTTACAATCATTTCTAAATTTTTCAACACTATCAAAACCGACATTTGCTTTATAATCTTTATTTTCAATCATGACCATGTCTTTATTCTCTCTTCTTAAATGAAAATCTCCAGCATGATTAGTCTTTGCCATATTAGTAATCTCTCCATCCTGAAAAATATTATTTAAAAGATTTTCAATTTTAGTTTCACTTTGTTGTCCTTTAAATGCCGAAGTTTTATTTTTAATAAAATATTCCTTCATAGCATCAATAAGGTCTTGAGGTAGTATATTTTTCATTTTTTGGAAAGCAATCTCATTATCTTTAGATATTAAATCTTTATTTTTTGAAATAAGATCAGAAACAAGTTTATATGTTTCTTCTTTATTTTTTAAAAATAATTCTGAATTTTTATTTGTGACAGTAGAGAGAACCTTATTAATATCATCTTTATTTTCATAAGAGTTTAATTTTAATATAGATTTATAATTGTCAAGATTACTTGTATTAACATTATTAATTGTGCTCTTAATTGTTCCAATAGTTTCAATAATTCTCTCTTCGGATACATTACTGTAATTTCCTGCGAACTTTTCAATAAGATCAATAAAATTACATAATATATTTTCTAAATTAATATCAGGATATTTTTTAAAGAAGTCACAAATTTTCTTATTGGTTATCGTCACGCTCATATTTGTATATATTATAAATAAAATTTCTTTAAGTAGTTATTTTGAAAAAAAATGAAACAAAAAAAAAGA
>Ga0228615_1000069_pt1 | contig 55011 bp, 50 predicted proteins | sample 16DmetaG_FD_190530 | JGI IMG/M metagenome (GOLD analysis project Ga0228615, IMG submission 190530) | Seawater microbial communities from Monterey Bay, California, United States - 16D | ecosystem: Environmental > Aquatic > Marine > Coastal | place: USA: California | collected 2016-10-17
CCTGCATAATTATAAAAATTGTTATCATTCAATAAATTATCATTTTCATCATATAATGCTAACCATTGTATTGCATAATAATTATTAATCCATGAATTATCTGCTGTTCTTATACCCCAATATCTATATTTACGTATTACATTATATGTTGGAACACCATATGCAACTATAGAACCATCTTTACTTAATTTAATTGTATTACCTACTTCATCATTTGTATTTTCACCTAATAAATCATCACCTTTAGATAACCAATCTGTTCCATTCCAGTAATATATACTTATACTACCTGTATTTGTACCTGCTGTATTATCGCGAGGAGATCCAATTGCAATTAAATTACCACTCTCATTTAAACATATTTTAAATCCACACCGACTATTAGTATTCTTACCATTTATATCATTTCCCATCTGAATCCACATAACATTATTCCATCTATATATACGAACTACTCCTCTACCATTATCATATTCAGGAATACCAACTGCTAAAATTAATCCACTATTACTTAATGACACACTTCTACCATATTGATCATTTACATTTTCACCAATTAATTCATTATCAGTTCCACGTTTAACCCAATCATTACCATTCCATTTAAATACTCTTACTCTACCTGTTAAATTATTATAACCATGCATACCAATTGCCACTATTTTTCCATCTGCATTCAGATCCAAAATTCTACCTGCTCTATCATTTTCTACAGCATCCGACGGTAAATAATTTCCTAATTGTGTCCAAAAATATCCATCCCATCCCCATACACGTACGCCCCCCGACGCATTATTATATTCATCTGATCCTATTGCAATTACATTTCCATCTGCACTTAATGCTAACCCTCTACCCATATTATCTCCTGAAAATTCACCTATTAAATTTAGACCCCGAATTATCCAACTTTCTGATATATTATCCCATTTATATATTCTTACATGTCCACGATTATCATCTATATAATTACCATTATCATTTTGAGATGATGATATTGCTAAAATTTTTCCATCTTGACTTAATGCAACTTTATGGCCAGATCTATCATCTATTTCATCGCCTACTATAAATGGTGCTATTTGTGTATATTTATAATTATTATAATGCTTTTTATATTCTGTTATTTCATATTTTGGTAATTGAACAGTTGTACTATTTATCTCTTTTTCATAATAATTCGGTTGTAAATGATAATTATTATTTGCATTTTCTATATATTCAAGACTATTATTTTCTAATGTAATATTTAATGGTTCCCATATATTATTATTTGATGAACCAGTCGGTGCCAATCCAATATATTTATGATTTTCATATAATGATTCAACTACATTTACTTTTCTAATTTTTTGAGCAATATTACCAGTTGCATCTGATACCTCATATAATATATCATATTCACCTAATGTTTGTGTTAAATTACTTGGAATTGTAATAGTTACATTATCATTTGATATTATACCATCATTATTATCTATAACACTTAATACACCTGGATCAGTAAATACTGAATCTTTTAAAACTATCATATCACCGCCTTTTAATGTTATTATTGGGCCTATTGTATCTTCTATTATTGTAATTTGTCGAGTTGCAATTCCTTCATTTCCGGCACTATCATTTATTACATATTTTATAGTAAATGTTCCTAATGTATTTGTTATTGAATTTCTATCAATAAAATTATTTTCTGAATTTTTTATTTGAACTTGTCCAATATCAATATTACCATCATTATCATCTACAACACTTAATATATCATCATTTAAATTTATATATGATGCATTTAAAAATAATGTTAAATCATTACCACTTAATGTAATTACTGGAGGTATTACGTCTATTACTATTACTTCTCTTGTTACTACTCCTTCATTTCCTGCTGAATCATATGCTTTATATGTAAATAAAAATCTTCCTAATGTAGTTGTAAAATCATTTACATTTATATTATCTACTTGAGGAACTACACTTATATTTGATATTGTTAATGTATAATTTGTTCCATCTATAATACCATCATCATTATCTGTTATAGTTATACCTGGTTCTTGATCTGCCCATATTGAATTTTGATCAATTGTTATTACACTTTCTCCTAATAATTCTAAAATAGGCGGTTCAATATCAGGACCTTTTTCATATGTTATTGTTATTTTATTTGTTTGTCCTAAATAATCTCTTGCTATTATTGTATAATATATTAATCTATCTGATGGAATTTCTGTACGAACCCATTTATTATTAACTACATAATTTTCTTGAGCAATTATAGATAAATTTTCTATAGTGTCTGCGGTATTATTTAAATTATCACTCCATATTTCACTATATGTTACCTCACTTATTAATGGATCTATTCCTGTATTATTTTTTGTTATAAATCCAGTAGCAGTAATCTCTATAATTGAACTTTCATTTTGTACTGGATGTGTATAATTATCTGTTTTTATACCAAATTCACCACTTATACTTATTATTGGAAGTGGTGGAGCATGTTTATTATTGTTTATATTTGTTATTATATGTGTATTTACATGCGTTTTTAAATTTGGTAATGAATCACTTGGATAATATGACATTGTTGCAATAGTTCCTTTAGATGTAGATACTGTTAAATTAAATGGTATATCTTTATATTTTTCGCTATCTGAATCTATTTCAGTTGTAATAATTGTAAATCCATATTTACTTTTATCTTGCACTCTAAAATTACTATGAGTATCTAAACTATTTATATTATCATCTTCTGTAAAATATGATTCAGTAACAGTAACAGAATATAATTCATCTACATGTAAATATGATGTATTATTACTATTTCTAAATACAAATACTAAATGACCTTCAGTTTCTATATGATCAGTATCATTTAAACTTTCACTATTTTGTTTTGGTTTTCTATATACATTTAATGAATGTGTAATTACATTTGACGAACCTGTTCCACTTCCAGAATCACCACCGCCTGAACCACCTGAACCACCTGAACCACCTGTTATATCATCATATGTTATTTCTTTTGTAGATGGATTATAATATAATACTTTCGTTGTTTGGCTTTCATTTAAACCATCTACTTTTAAACCATTCATTACATCTATTTTATTATTTACTTGTAAATCTCCCTTAATAATAACTTTACCAGTATCATCCCCTATCTCTGCTGGATCAATTATAAATGAAGATGGTCCATGTATTTCTCCATATGTTCTAATATTACCTGTTATAATTGAACCACATGATATATCACCGCCATCACCATTTACTAATACAGTTACGTCATTATTGTTATCTTTTATTTCTAAGTCACGGAAATTAGCTTGTGCTGATGCTGATATAATATTTCTAGATCCAACACTATAATTTTGTGCTGATATTGTATTCGCATTTGTTATATTTCTTCCTTTTATATTAACTCCTTCTATATCAATTCCTGAATTATCATATTTATTAATTGTATTAACTGCTATACTTCCTTTTGTTGATATATTACCCGAATCACCAAATGCTAATATAGTTACTTGATTATTGTAATCTTTTATTTCTAAGTCACGAAAATTGGCTTGTGCTGATGCTGATATAATATTTCTAGATCCAACACTATAATTTTGTGCTGATATTGTGCTTGCATTTGTGATATTTCTATTGTATATATCTAATCCTGATAATTTTGCAATTCCTGTAACATTTAAATTTTTTGAAATATCTACATTTGTAAATGATGCATCATTTACAGATAATATACCACTAGCGTGTTGTCCACTATTGTCATATGTAATTTCACCTGTTATATTATTATAATATAATGCTTTAACTTGACTTGATTCATTTAAATTTGATATATTTAATGTTCCATTTACTAATAAATTTCCACCAATAGTATTTGAACCGGCCATACTTATATCGCCTGTATTTCCTTCTATTAAAATAGTATTTTCATTACTATTGTTATTAATTTCAATACTATTTTTATTATCTAATATTAAAGCATTAGATAATGTTGAATTACTAATTAATATTTTTCCTCCCATATATCCATGATTAGCACATTGATAAAATAATGTTCTTACTGTTTGTGGTGTAACAAAAATCTCTGTATAACTATCTGTATTACCTGCTGATAAATTATATTTTACATTAATTTCATATAACGTATTTTTTTCTTTATCTAAATAAAATTTAATAGGATGATTTGTATTTGTATTATCATCTTGTTTAAATCTATATGTTTTACCAACTTCAAATACTAATGTGGGTGATTCTAATAAATTATTTAAAATATAACCAGCACCAGAACCAATACCATTATATGGATGATTGGATGTTTTACTTGCTACTGATACATTAAAATCTATTAATGATATATCACCTATATGTGTTCCTGTAATTGTTCCTGTAGTTGTGATATTTCTAATTCCTGTTATATCTTTATTCTCATCAATTATAAGAGCTTTTGATTGTTCTGCAATTCCTTCTAATGCTGATAATAATATTGTATTTTGATTTATTAAATTATAATGAGAATCTGATGTATCTATTATATGAGCAATTGATAAATCTGATGCTGCTAATGCTATCTTATTTGTATTTATTAAATTATAATGAGAATCTGATGTATCTATTATATGAGCAATTGATAAATCTGATGCTGCTAATGATATCTTATTTGTATTTATTAAATTATAATGAGAATCTGATGTATCTATTATATGAGCAATTGATAAATCTGATGCTGCTAATGATATCTTATTTGTATTTATTAAATTATAATGAGCATTTGAAATATCAACTAATGTTTGTAAACTCATATCTATATTACTTGCTCGTAATATAGTTGTAATTATTTCAGATGCGTTTAAAATATCAACATCTAAATTACCATTAATTGATACATCTTCGGTTACTGTTAATTTACCACTTATATCAGTATTATTACCTAATAACAATTCACCATTGACACTTAATATCTTGTCGATATAAAATTGCCATTCTTTGAGTGTATTAAATCTCAAACTCATTTATTATAGAATAACTGTTTACTTTTATTTTTTCATTTAAATTTAAATGAAAAAATAAATACAAATTTAAATTTAAATATGAATTTAATTTATAAACGAATCTAAATGTAAAAAAAATCCTAATATACTATATAAATCTTTTCCTTTTAAATTTATATTTTCACCACTTAATGTTAATGCACTTAACATATTAAAACCTTCTATATCTTTATTATCATCTACTACTACAGCTTTTTCCGATAAAACTTTACCATTTGATACATCATTTATTTTTTCTAAATCTTTTTCATCTATATTTGATGAACCTATTATTAATGATGTTGTTGTTATTGATTTTGATGATATAACATCTCCTGATACATATAAATTATTTGATATATCAACCGAAGAATTTAATGATACATCTCCATCTACTAATAATTTTTTTGATATATCAACTGAAGAATTTAATGATACGTCTCCATCTACTAATAATTTTTTTGATATATCAACTGAAGAATTTAATGATACGTCTCCATCTACTAATAGTTTTTTTGATATATCAACTGAGGAATTTAATGATACATCTCCGTCTACTAATAGTTTTTTTGATATATCAACTGAAGAATTTAATGATACGTCTCCATCTACTAATAGTTTTTTTGATATATCAACTGAAGAATTTAATGATACGTCTCCATCTACTAATAGTTTTTTTGATATATCAACTGAGGAATTTAATGATACATCTCCATCTACTAATAATTTTTTTGATATATCAAGTGAAGAATTTAATGAAACATCTCCATCTACTTGTAGATTTTTTAATATATCAACTGAAGAATTTAATGATACATCTCCATCTACTAATAATTTTTTTGATATATTAACTGAAGAATTTAATAATACATCGTCTTCTACTATTAAAACTCCACTTACATTTAATCCTATATTTGTATTCCAGTTATCATTATTATAATTATAAACAAATAATTTATTATTCGATACTTCTATTCCAGCACCATTTGTCTGTGATTGATGTGTTGAATTATTTGATAATAATATTCTATGATCACTTATATCTAATGTTGATGAATTTATTATTGTGCTTGAACCATCTACTTGTAATCCACCTTTTATCACTACCAATCCTGTATTATCGCCTACTCCTGCAGGATCTATTATTAATGATGATGGACCATTTATTTGTCCAGTTATTGTTATATTTCCTATATTTTCTATATCTCTATTTGAATCTACTACTAATGCTTTAGATGCTGATGCTGTTCCTTCTATAACAGACAATAATTGTGTATTACCACTATTATCATATGTTATTTCACCAGTTGTGGTATTATAATATAATGCTTTTAATTGACTACCCTCATGTATACCTTTTAATTTTATATTTCCATTTACGTCCAAACTATTATTTAAACTTACATCTCCTTCTATAATAATTTTACTTTCATTGTTTGTAAATGTTACATTTCCACTTATTTCTAATCCATCTAATTTTGTAATTGTTGCTATATCATCGGGTGATATTACTGCTCCTATAAATTCAGCTCTTCCGCCGCTTACAGTTAATATTGGTTTTACTTCTCCTAATGTTTCTGTTCCCATATAAAGTGTGCTACTACTCAAATACATATCTTTAATTTGTCTTGTTGCACTTCCAATACTATATACTGCATCTTGAGTTGGAATAATATCTCCACCCAAATTTATATCTCCAGCTAAATTTATTGAATTAGCTGTTATATTTACATTTGATATATCTCCACTATCTATATTTACATTTGAAATTAATTGATTATTTGCATTCATTGCCCCTCCTAATGTGGAAATTGTAATTTCACCATTTACTGTAACACCTGTTAAATTTCCACTTACTATGTTTACATTTGAAAATGCTTGAGTATTACAATCCATTGCCCCTAACAATTTTGAAATTTCTATTTCTGATATTGTTCCACCTCCTATTACGTCTCCTGTTAATTGATTTGGTGCAAATACAATATTTGCTGCACTAAAATCTATTGTTGAACCTGAAATAAATTCTATACTATTCATTGTTCCGCCAATTCCACTTATTATTCCTCCACTTAAATTAACATTACTCATCAACTGATTACAAAAATCTATTGGACCATGAATTTCTGATATTGTTATATTATCAATTGTTCCACCATTTATTTTATCACCACTTATTTGATTATCTCTTAATAATAATATTCCTGCACTTATATCTATGATTGAATTATTATTAATACCTATTATCTCATTATTATTAATTAAAATAAAATCATTGGATATTGTAGTTGATTTTATTATTCCTCCACTTACATTTATATTGCTCATTATTTGATTACTACAATCCATTGGGCCTCCTAATGATGCTATACTTATATCATCTATTGTTCCACTATTTATTTTATCTCCACTTATTTGATCATCTCTTAATAATAATGTTCCACCACTTATATCTATTACAGAATTATTGTTAATACCTATTATTTCATTATTATTAATTATAAGTGAATTATTAGATATTGTTATTGAATTTATTATTCCTCCGCTTATATTTACACTTGACATTTTCTGATTATTACAATCCATTGAACCGCCTAATTTTGATATACTTATATCATCTATTGTTCCTCCTTGTATTGCATCACCACTTATTTGATTATCTTTTAATACTAATGTTGCCGCACTTATATCTATTATATTATTATCTGTTAATACTATATCACATTTAACAATTGATAAATTGTCTAATGCACCATTATTTATTTGTATATTTTTTAATAATTGATTATTACAATCTAATGGACCTGTTAATTTATTTATTGTTATTTCATCTATTGTTCCTCCATATATTGCATTGCCACTTATTTGCTTATCTCTTAATATTATTGAACCCAAACTAATATCTAAAGTTTTACCACTTCCAATATTTATATTACCATCTTGTATATAAACATTTCTTTGGAATGAAACATCTCCATCTACTTTTAAGTTTTCACCTATAAATACATTAGAAATAAAACTTGCATCTCTAGTAACATGTAATTCTTTTCCTACTAATAAATCATTATTTATACTTAAATCTCCTGTTGCATTTAATGATTCTATATTTGTTAAACCTCCTATAGTTACATTATTATTTATAGAAACATCACCATTTATATCTACTCTATTTACTACTTCTAAATTATTACCAATTGTTACATCTCTATTTAATGATGTATCTAATGTCACCAACAATCGTTTATTTATATCAATATTTTCCTGAAATGATACATCACCTGTAAATTTTATATCTTCTACTCCTAATTGACCCAATACATCTAAATTTCCTATTATTTTTGTATCTGTTTTAACTATCAAATTATTTACTAACAAATCATTTGATATATCAACTTTACCATTTAATGATACATCACCATAAACAACTAACTTATTATTTACATCCAATGAAGAATTTAATGATACATCATTTGCTACATTTAGTCTACTTAATAAATTTGTATCTCCTAATACATTAAATTTATGTAATACATCTACATTTACTAATGATATATCACCATTTATAGTCATTTCATCTACTGTTACTTTTTTACATACTATTTCTCCTGTTCCCATCGATAAATCATTATTTTGTGTATCTATTATACCTGAAACAGTTAATGTGGTACAACTTATATCACTTGATGTTATTGTGCCACTTATATCTATTTGGTATGCATATATCAACTCTTTTGTTGTTGTGTCATATTGCATTACATTATTTTTTAGACTATTTCTTATTGGAGCAATATATAACCCTGGACTAACATTATTTAATGGTGTTCCTAATGCATTTAATATTATTGAATTATCAACTTGTCTTGATCTTCCTGCATGATATCCTATTCCAATTGAATAATCTCCTTGATTATTCTTTCCTGCTTCACTTCCAATTGCAACTCCACCTATTCCTTGTGTATTATTTCCAGCATGATTACCTATTGCTATACTTGTAGTTCCTTGATTTGTAACACCTGCTAAATTACCTATTGCTACTGATGATTCTCCCTGAACTAATTGCCCTGCATTTAACCCTAATGCTATAGCTGTTTCGCCTTGACTAGCATAACCCGCCTGTTCACCAATTGCTATTGTATTTTGTGATTGTAAATCATATCCTGCTTTTTCACCAATTGCAATTGCTGATCCTAAATTATTTCCCTGATCTTGATATCCCGCTTCAATACCAATTGCTATTGAAGTTTTACCTTGATTTGATTGTCCCGCTTTTGTTCCTATTGCTAATGCATTTAATTTTTGTCCAACTAAACCTGCATGTCTTCCTATTGCTATTGCATCATCTTCTTGACTTATATGTCCTGCATAACTACCAATTCCTATTTTTAATGGATTTATTAAACTTCCTATTTCTAATGGATCTGCTAAACTTATATCTTTTCCTATTTGTATTACATTTTCATTTACTATAATATTCGTTGCAGAAAAATCTGCAAATGTTACATCATTTGCTTCCAAATTACCTAGTATTATTGTATTTCCGCTTATAGTTGTATTTCCTTTAACTTTTATATTTCCTGATACATCCAGATTATTATTAAAAGATATATCATTTTCTACTATTAATTTATTATTCAAAAATACATCTCCATTTATATTTAAATTATTTAATACATCCAATCCTGAATTTAATGATACATCACCATTTACTAATAATTTATTAGTTATATCTACGGATGATTTTAATAAAACATCACCATATACGTTTAAATTATTTGTAACATCTAATCCTGAATTTAATGATACATCACCATCTACTTTTAATTTATTTGCTATTGATAAATCATTATTAATAGACACATCATTATATACATTTAATTCTAATACATTTAATTTATTTGATATATCTACTGAATTATTTAAACTTATATCTCCATTTACAACTAATCTATTTGAAATATCTACATTTGAATTATAAGATACATCTCCTTTTACAATTAAATCATTTAATTGTATAGAGCCTCCTATATCTACATTTCCATTTAATGATACATCTCCTTCTACTGCTAATTTACTTCTTAAATTTACATTATTTGATACATCCAATTTGTTATTAACTGATATATCATGTAATACTTTTAATCTTTTTGCTATTATTGTTTCAGATACATTTAAATCTCTTTGAAATGATACATCACCATTTACATATAGATTTTCTAAAATATCAAGATTGCTATTTAATGATACATCACCCAATACATTTAATTGATCTGAAATATCTAATTTTGAATTTAAAAATACATTACCATTTACTTTTAAGTTTTTTAAAATATCTACTGATGAATTTAATGAAACATCTCCTTTTACAATTAATATATCACTAATATCTGTCGCTCCTGTATTTAATTTTTGTGCTATATCCACATTTTTATTTAGTGATACATCTCCTTTTACTACTAATTTACTTTTTAAATTAACATTATTTGATACATCCAATTTGTTATTAACTGATATATCATCTAATACTTTTAATCTTTTTGTTACTATTGTTTCCAAAACATCTAAATTTCTTTGAAATGATACATCCCCATTTACATATAGATTTTCTGATATATCAACGTATCCATTAAATAAGGTATTTCCATTTACTAATAAATTATTTGTTGAAATATCACCTATTACTTCTAAATTAGATAATATATTCACATTTTTATTTAAACTAACATCATTATAAACCGTTAGTGTTCCACCAATTAATGTATTCATATTTATTGACGCATCTTCTACAACTAGACTGTTTAAAATTATATTTTCTTTTACAAATACATTACCATATAACTCTATATTTTTTGTTGGTCCTACTATAAGTTGTATATTATTATTACTTGATTCTATTACTAAATTATTACTTGGATCTTGTGATGATGATTCTTGAATATATTCAGCGGCTAATTTAAATCTTTTATCGGCTCTATTAAATTTTTCTATAGATATATCTTTTTCAATTAATTCATTATACAAATTATTTCTATCACTTGTCATGTATAATATCTTATAATGTATAAATAATATAAAATATTATTTGATATAAATTGCTAATTTATGCTATTTTTAATATTCCTCCTTCATTATATAGTTGCCCTATTGCTAATCCGTGTGAATTAGTAGGTAAATTCTCAAAAATTACTACTGTATTATTTGTTGAATTTGATATTTTCAAACTTGTTGAACCTATTCTACCATTATTGCCCCCTCCTATTACATGTATACCATATGAAGGATCTATTGTATTTACGCCGATTCTATTATTAGATGTATCAATACATACTAAATTATTTGGTATTGGTTGAAAACTTCCTGTATTAATTGTTGCAAACGTTCCTATTAAATTATTAATTGATGAATTTACGTCGGCTATACTCATTATTTTTACTTTATATTATATATTTAATTATTTATTTTTCTAAATTATTAATTCTCGTTTCCAAACTTGTTATTTTTGTATTTAATGATTGAATTAATGTATTTTGATTTATTATTAAATTTTGTATATTAGATAAATTTATATCTGATATATCAGGTGTATTATTTGATAAATTATTCAATCTATTAGATAAATTACTTACTATTTCATCTAATTCTTTTATTCCTGCTAATCCATATACAAAAATATTACCATAATTTAAATAATATGGTTTTGTAGTATTACCCTGGGTTACTGTATAACTTAAATCATTTATTGCAAATATCTCTTGCGCTATTAATCCTGCTTCTATTAAATATGGTTCATTTACTATGCCTGTGTAATTTTCTTCTTTAAATGTTAAAGTTTTATTATATATTTGTGGTTTTAATTGTCTTATTATTTCTAATCCATTATTTATATTTTTTTCATTATGTTTATACCGGTCATCTGATGTTAGTTCTACACCATTTGCTTTTACTAATTTAGATTCTATATTACCTAAAACTATTAATGACAAATCCACATTTAAATTTTCTGATATATTTATGCTACCACTAATATCTATACTATTTGTAAATGATATATCACCTGAAATTAATGATAAATCTATAAAATTACAAAATATATTTTCACAACTTATACCTTCTTTGATTTTTATTCCTCTACTAAAAGTTACAAAACTTGTATCATAACTTATATCAAAATCACTTATTATATTATTTTCATTATTTAAATATATATAATTTGTCTTTAACATACCACTTATATCTATTTCTTTTGTTGGATTTGCAGTTTGAACCCCTATTCTATTATTTACAGTATCAATACATACCACATTATTTAACTGACTGTCTGGTATTGAAATCGAATTGACCAAGGCATTTACACTTGTTATTACTTTATTCAAACTCATTTAATTTATATTAATAATAATATATTTTATAAATTATTATTATTTACACAAAAAAGTATTTAAAGTTTTTCAACAATAATTTATATAAAATATGTCTGAGGAAGAACAATATCACTTACCGCCCGCTTCTATATGGTCTCATATATCTAAAATCGCTATTACTGAAGATAAACCTATTATGCTTGACTATTGGGTTGACTCATTAGAAAAAAATGTACTTATTGGTATTAGAGAAAATGATGAAAAATTACTTGTTAAAAATGCAGAAGAATATACTAGTCCCATTGTTAAAATTTTTAAAATTGATGAAGTATTCATTGTTTGCACTGAAAATTCTATTTATTTAACTTCTTCTAAAATTGATAAACGTCGTATATCTTCTTAATTTATTATTTATTCTATATTTTCTATATAATAAATAATGTTATACTTATTTTTATCATATTTTATTTTATTTCTATATTTTATATTATTCTTTTTACATAATTGTCTTATTATTGTTAATAAATTATTAAAATTATTCACTCTTTCCAAATAAAACTTCTTTGAATCTTTATATTTTTCTTTTAATTTATCTTTTAATAAATCAATTTGATTATTATATTCATATTTTTTATAAATTAAGTTATCTAATATATAATAATTATTTTCTAATATACAATATATTTTTAAAAAATTATATAATATTTCATTTGATATATCTTCTTTAAATATAGACATTATTATTTAATTATATATTATTAAATATATTTCGTATGTTATTAGTTAAAAATATTAATTCTATTGAATCTTCATGAATATTATGAAAAATATTTATATATTTACATATTAGTTTTATTATCTCATATTTATATTTATCATGTAAATTACTATGATATTTTATATATAAAAAAAATTCCTCTAATATATCTATTACAGAAAAACCATTATTACACATATTTAATATATTATCTATTGCCTCCTTTAAATTATCTCCTTTGCATAATTCTATATATTTACTCATATCATTAATCTTTATATTACAACTCACATTTTCTAATAAATTATAATCTATTTTATCATCTTTCATTATTAAATTTAATTTTTCTATATTATTTATCATATTTGGTATAGACATATTAGAAGCTCTTATTATTAATTCTTTGCATTTATTATCTAATTTTAAATTTTCATTTTCTAATATTTTATTTATTCTTTCTCTTATAAAAATATCATCTATATTGTTTATTTTTATTGATTCTAATTTATTTATTATCGTCGATTTTATTTTTTGTTTATCATTACAACTTATTATAAAATTTATATTTTCATAATTATTTATAAATGTATTAAATATTTGCTGACATTGCTCATTTAATAAATCTAAATCATCTAAAATTATTGTTTTTTTTTCTTTTAAATTCACTAAATTATTTATCTGACAATAATTTTTTAAATCATTTCTGTAATAATTTATACCTTGTTCTTTTAACAAATTTATATATATTGTATTACTATTTATACTATTTTTATCATCTTTATAATATTTATTTAATAATACATTTATTAATGATGACTTTCCATATCCTGTACCTCCATGTATTAAAAATAATAATTTATTATTTTTTAAATATATATTTATTAACTCTTTTGTATATTCGTTTATATTAAAATCATCTAGCTCTTTTGGTTTATACTTTATTATTAATGAACTTTTCATTTAATAATATTATTATTCGGTAAATATTTAATATTAAATAATTTATTTTATATATGTTTAATGAATCATATTAATAATAAAAACTATTATGATATACTTAATATTGATACTAATTCTGATTCAGACACTATAAAAAAAGCCTATAGAAGATTGTCATTAAAATACCATCCCGATAAAAATAATAATGACACCTATATGTACCATCAAATTACTAAAGCTTATGAATTCTTAATTCAAAATCATTCTTCTTCTATTATATCCAGTAATAATAATAACTCATCATCTATCGAAATTTACAATCCTCCCTCTAATGATCCTAATAATGAAGATATTATTATCAATTTAAATATCACGTTTGAAGAATCATATAATGGCGCTAATGTACCTATTAATATTAAACGCTCTATTTTTAATCATAATATACTTAAACATGAAGAAGAGAGAATCTATGTTCCTTTACCTAAATCTATAGATAGTAATGAAATTATTATAATTAATAATAAAGGTAATTGTATTAACTATAAATATTCAGATATCAAAATTATTATTAAATTAATAGAACATCAATTCTTCTTAAGAGATGGACTCAATCTTATATATTTTTCTAATATTACATTTAAAAGTTCCTTAACTGGAATTGATTTTAACATTACACATCTAAATAATAAAATATATAGAATTACCAATGCTAATGGACAAATTATTCATAATAATACTAATATTGTATTACGTAATATAGGTTTTCAAAGAGATTCTTTTATTGGTAATCTCATTATTAAATTCAAAATTGATTATCCTAAAACATTATCTTTTGATACTATAAATAAATTAAAAGAAATTCTATAATTTTTATTTTATTTTTGAGAATATTCTTAAAAATAAAATATTATTTATCTATCTGCGACGTTGAGTGCGACTTTGTCTTCTTCTTCTACCGCCGCGGGTTTGTTTGCGTCTACCACCCTGTAGCTTATTACGTCTTGTGCTACGTCTTGACTGACGACGTCTACGACCACCTACCGCTGGCATTGATTCCGCTAACTCCGAAAAATTCATTTATAATATTACTAAATATTTTATTTAATTTGAAATTAATAAATATTTTCCTACATTTGTTCTACTTTGTAATACTTCCTTTGTATTTAAATATATAAACCAATTATACGCTGTTCTTTTTAATAAATCTTTATGTGGTATATATAATCCATACGCATTCACATTTAAATCTATATATGATGAACTCATTAAACATGACAAATCTATATTTTTATTTTTTGAATCTCTTGTGCCTAAAAATTTACCATCTATATAATTTATTTCACCACTTTCTGCCTTATTATATAACCAATTTGTTATCTGTCCCTCCAATTTTGAACTATATGTATAATCATTATTTACTAATATTTCTAAATGTTTTCCTAATTCACGTATTTTTGGACAATTCTTTATACAACCTATAAATTTCAATGATGGACTAAAATTCATTATATGACTATCTACTGTATCATTTGGAAATTCACCTACACATGGTTTTCCATGACTCATTATCTTTTCATATATCGGTCTTAATGATTTAAATAAAATAAATGATGGTTCCATCATTATTCCGCCATATTTATATAATACTTTCATTAAAGCCAAACATCTTATATTTTCTTTTTGTATGTTTCCTATTTTCTTCAAATCCACATTCCAATCTTCTAATAATGTACCAAATGAATCATCGTCTATCAATATCACATGAAAATAATCACTACATTTATCAATAATTGAACGTAAAGTCAAATATAAATACTCTTGATTTAATTCTTCACTCGATCTTGAACCAAAAGATTGCCATTTTCTTAAATTTCTATCATATTCTATATGAATCCAAATTATCGGTTTCTTTATTGCACTTAACTGATCTATTGTATAATAATCTTCTTCATTTAATAAATATTTCTTTATTATATTTAATTCTTCTAATTTATCATCTTTCTCTACATTTAATTGAAATTTATTATATAGAAATCCAACTGCTAATAACAATAATATACTTAATGCTAAATTTGTGTATTTCATATTATATATTTATATACATAAATTATTATACTAAATTACTATTTATTTTATTTGTTTTAATGAAGACCAGAACATATTTATATTTTTTAATGTTTCTCTCTCTTGCGTAGCTAATTTAAATGCTCTTTGTGCACCCAAATAATCTTCTCCCATTTTCTTATTATTTAGATAATCTCTCCCTTCTTTATCTGATAATGGATTTAAATATTGTTGTTGACGTTTTAATTTTATATCTTCCATTGAAGTATAATTTTGTTTATAATCTTCTTCCGTTACTGGAATCACACTTTCAACATGTGCCTTTTTTAAATCCTCAAATTGTAGTTTACTAAACATACCTGAAGAATATTCTTCTGGTTTATTATTTGCTAAATCATTATATCCACCATCATTAAATTCACTTATACCATTATATTTTACAATACTACGTAAATCTCTCTTTTTTTTATCTATCATTTCATTCATTTCATTTCTATTATTACATACTTCACCATCTTCTACATTTTTTAACCATTCTCCATATCCACTATTTTCATATTCATTTTCCATCTTTAATTTATCAAATTCTTTATTAAACCATTCATTGAAATCTTTATTACTATATTTATCTCTCAATTTATTCACTAATTCCTGATTCTCATCATCCTTTTCTGCTAAATATTCTACCTCTTCATTTAAATTTACATTCGCTTTCTCTCTAAATTCATATACCGAATACAATATTTTAAATGCACTACTAAAAAATAAAAAATACTTTTTATCTAACTCTGACTTGTCTGGATGCATCATCAAAACCTTCTTCTTCGCTTTCTTTATTTCATTTTCTCCAAAATTTAAATCTAAATCAAATAATTTCAATATATCCTCATATTCATAATTATCTATATTTAAATCTAATTCTTCCATTTAATATAGATTATAATCATTTTTTAATTCAATATTTTAATATTTATATTATATAGTATATTATGTCTCAAAATATTATTCAAAAACAATTTGATTTAATTGATATTTTAAAAGAACTTAATTATTCTGATACATTTCCTGATCAATTATATCCTGCCCTTTTATTTAGAACATTATTTCTTATTGATAGTTTACACGATTTTTCCGATCATAAAAGAGCCGATTCACAGCAGAAAATTTATACTAAACAAGAAGCTATTAATTTATGTAATCATATTATTAATATGTTTAAAATTGACTGTTATAATATCATTAATAATCATTCCATAAATAAAGTCGACCAATATAATTTATTAAAAAATATATTTCATGGTGATAATTTAAATTTATTTTTTGTTTTCCCCCAATTATATAGTGATACTTTTTTTACTAATACTAAAACTGGTAATGATACTAAAAAAAATAAGCATATTGATCATAAAAATAATGAACTATTTAAAAAAATATTTAAAACAAATAAAAATGTAACTAAATTTGATGATGATAAAAATATTTCTATTATGATGTATACTGGTAAAATATATTCTAAACAACAAGATGTTAATAATCCACCCGAAATGCCTGTTCAAAATCTATTATTAATTAATTATACAGGAGATAAAACTGGTGCTCTAGGTAAAACTATTTATGATAAATATAGAAATGCATTAAAACAACATTGCTTAGCTAAATCATTTGATGATAACTCAAATGTTACTGATTCTTTACACTATATTTTATCTATTGCTGATATACTCGACTCTTGTGTAGCATATATTAATAATTCCTCTTCAGCAGATATTATTTCACCAGATAACCTTAAACGTTACAAGTCGACTATTTTAGAATTTTTTAATGTTATCCCTGACATTAAAACACCAATTAATGTTCCACAAAATTCCACAAATGGAATTATCACTTCTTGGGGTTTTGTTCATGGTTTGTTAAATATTAAAAAAAATAAATGTAATAAAAATATTAAACCTACAAGTAAACTTGTTTTTACTATTGACGCAGAAGGCACTACTGGTAAAGAATATCTTAATATGTTTAATCGCTTTAATTTTATTAATAATGATAACGTTTATTCAAAATTAGATTACATTTCAACTCCTGGGACTCTATTTGATTCTGCTAATACTTCGAGTTTTTCTAGACTTTCAGATAATATGGAAGAAATTACAGATCTTAAAATTAATCAAAATATAAATAGTATTAATGATAAATATTCAAAATATAATTATGATATTAAACTTACATGTGGTAATATTGTTTGTATACATATAAAATATTCACTCCTTCCTGAACCATATAATGTTAAAGCTCAAATAATGAATTGGTTTGATAATGACTTTTCAACAATGGATTTTAGTAGAAAAAATAGCTATTCTCTTAAAACCTCTGCTATAGAATATGTTAACGCAACTAATAAAACTGATAAATGTATTAAATATGGACATTACTTTAAAACTGTTAGTGATGTTGGACAACTCTTATGTTTTATGTCTTTAATTAATAATAAAGAAACTTCTTTTAATGATGCTTTGCATATTTTTCATACTAATGACTCATTTTGTTTTGGTATTGCTTCACTTTTACATTATGGGGTAGTTTATGAAGACCCAACACAACTTGTAACTGATGCTAAAACTAGTTCTCAATTATTAGAAAATATTAGTAAAACTAATAATAAAATTATGATTTCCAAAAAATGTATTAGTTCTAATGGCGGATTTGAAGAATATAATATTAAATGGCATACAATATTTGAAAACTCTATATCCCAAGAAGAATCTAATAAACTCATTAATCAAGCTATTGATAAAGCTAAAATAGAACAAACTAAATTTTTAGAAAACATATATTTAGAACAAATTAACGATTATAAATTTAAAAATTTAACTCTTGAGATAAAAAACGATATTATTAAAGCTCAGAAAAATGTTATAGATGTCAAAAAACAATTAATTTCACAAATTAGAAATTTAAAACATAAAGTTAATCTTGATAATGAAAAAATTAAAGGTCTTAGAAAAACACGTAAATTATACAAAGAAAAAAGTAAAAACGCTAAAACTACTGCAAAAAAAAATGATTATATCGAACGTAGAAATAATGATTTAAAAAAAATACAAAAAACTCAGAAAGAAGTTCTTAGTAAACTAGAAGAAATTTCAAAACTTGAAGAACTATTAAAACAAAAAGATACTAATGATGAATATCATGTTAATGACCAGCTTTCGCCAGTATTATATAATAATAGTCAAATTTCTAATTCCACATCCACTTCTAATTCCAGTTCCAGTTCTCGCTCTCCTGAACAATATGAAGAAGTTAAAATTGTTTCTGCCAAACCAGTTCAATCTGTTCCTATTAATGATAAAACTTCACGAGATGAAAAACAACCTACTATTGCTAGAGTTGTTAAACAAAAACCTCGTAGTCCGCCTAAATCTAATAGTAAATCTTCTAAAAAAAGAGCAAGAAAAAATTCTTCTTCTTCATCTTCATCTGAACCACAAGCAAAAATTTTAAAAGCTACAAAAAAAAGAAAAAGAAAAAGTTCTTCTTCATCTTCATCTTCGTCTGAACGAACATTAAAACGAAGAAGAAAATATAGTCCTATTGCATCTGGTAAAAAAACGAGAAGAAAAAATTAAAAATAAATATTTATTAAAATTATTATAAATATTTATTCATCTTTTATTTCTTTTATTTTTGTATTGTTACATAAATGCTTTATTACTTTATCATCTATTCCATCTAATGGCTTCCCTAATTTCGACATTGCCTTCGCATAAAACATTTGCTTATCATCGTCTTCCATAAAATCTGGATTCTCTTTTCTCCAATTTGTTAATGCCGTATAATTCTTATTTGACGCTTTCTTTATTACCTGTTTTATCTTTGATTTATCTTTATCTTTTTCCCAAGTATCATTATCTTTTATATATAATGTCTCCCTCTTTACATCCGTGCAATGCATCGGTCGTTCAAAAACACTTAATTTATTCATATTTTCCATTATCGCGTGAGTTAATCCTTTTTCTAATCCATTTGTTTTCGTAAAATCTAATTGCTCTAGTGATATTTCTATCTGTTTTATAAAATCACTCATATTTATTGCATCTTTACATTGTTCATTTAAAAATACATTTATATTAAATTTCTGATTTATTGTATTATTATTTGTATTATTATTATTATTACCTACTTTCGGTATTAATTCTCCTATTGTTTTTTGTTGTTCTACCATCATATTTCGCATCTCTTTATTTTCTTTCACTAATTCTAATATCATATCTTTATAATCATTTGAACCTTCCGTTTTCTCTACTATTTGCGTCTCTTCAATAAATGTGCAAGTTTTCTTATGTGTCCAAAGACTTGGATAATGTTTATAAATCTTACCACATTCACATTTGAAATCTTTTACTATTATTTCTTCTTTTATTGTTGGCTCTTTTTCGAGTTCTTGTGGCTCGTTTTTTTTGGATTTTATAGTATTTTCTAATTTTTTATGTTTTCCTGTCAATAAATGTCTATTAAAATTTGATTTTTTACTACATTTATAATCACATAATTCACAATAAAAAATATTTTGCTCATTTTGCTCGTTTTTCATAGTATTTTATAGTATATTATAGGCAACTAAAATATTTCTAAATAGTTTTAAAAAAATAATAATTTTTTCCACTTTTTCCACCTTTTTTGGTTGCTTAGGATTGACAAAATCGTCAATATCAAAAAGTGGAAAAGTGGATTTTTTTGCTCGTTTTGCTCCTTTTTTGATAGGATACTTTTACTATCGTCATAATGTAGCATAATTAATATTTAAAATTTAATTGTATTATCGTTATAAAAAATAATAGTTCCACTTTTGGCTCTTTTTTGGCTCCTATTTTTAGGAGTTTTATACTATGTCCAAAATCGAAAAAACGAGCAAAAATAATTTTTTTTTTTTGCATCACAAAAAGTTTTTATAATTTTTTAACATATTTGCATCTTAATGGTCTAAAACCAAAAAAAAAGTGCAAATTTGGCGGAATTTCGTAAAGGCAAAATTAAATTTAAAATTAGACATTTTTTTTGTCCAAACTGAAAAAAAATTTGACTTTTGGAATTTTCAAATATTTTGCACTTTAATATATAAAATATTTTTTGTTAGCATAATGGTCTAAAAACGAAAAATAGGGTATTTTAGGGATTTTTATATTTTAAAATATAAAATATAATTATATTAATATGGATAATTTTATCAAAATATTTGGAAGAAATTTTATATATGGTGGTTTAATATTGGGGTTTGCTTTAACATTAATAGATTTTATAAAAAACTCATCAAATAATATAGCATTATATGCTTTTTTATCTGGAAGTTTTTTTATAGTAAATTTATTTCAATATTATTATGTAAATAAATTAAGTAAACAAAGTATGGAACCATTTCTTCTATATTCAATAGCAGGTGGTATATTTTGGGTAATTTATGCAGTATTATTATATTATTTACATAAATTTACTAATGATATTAAATTTAGTATAATTATAACTTTAATATTTATAAGTATTGTATCATTAATTTATTATTTGTCATTAAAAAATTAAATATAATATTTGCAAACAAAAATTATATTTAATATATATTTATAATAAAAATGTCAAAATTAGATAAACGTGTAAAAATAGGCGGAGTAAATTTTACAGGAGAAAATGATATAAATTTACCAGGTGTAAATATGATAGGAAATCAAGATACTACAGGAAATGCTGCAACAGCAACAAGATTTAAAAAAAATTTAGTATTGGCAGGTGTAATATGGGATGGAATGCATGATATAAGTTTAGCAGGTGTAAATAGTATAGGATATCAAGATACAACAGGAAATGCAGGGACAGCAACTAGATTAAAAAATAATATAAAAATAGGCGGTATTCCTTTTGATGGTTCAAAAAGTATAGATTTACCAGGTGTTAATACATTAGGAAAGGTAGGAACAATAGGAATAGCATTAAATGCAATAAATTTATATTTTAAACCAAAAATAGGGGGTGTAATATTTGATGGAAGTAATAACATAGATTTACCGGGAGTAAATATGATGGGAACACAGGATACAACTGGAAAGGCATATTCAGCAATAAAGGCCGATGCATTAATTAATGATAATAGTTATGCAAATATACAACTACATGATGGTGCAATAAATTATTTAGCACATAGTCATAATTTTGATGGTTCATTAAATAATATACAAATAAAAAATTTAGAAACAAAAGTTGAAAATTTAACAAATGAATTAGTATTGTTACGGGGAGTTTTAAATAGTGTATTAACGCATTTAGGTATGGAAAGAATTTAATAAGTTAATTTAAATAATTTAAAAATAATTAACTATAATATAATAATGGAGTCAGGATTAACTGAGCAAGATTTATTCAAACTTCAAAAAGAATTATTACCAAAAAACATGATAATTTTAAAATTTACAGCGGATTGGTGTGGACCATGTCAAGGTATAAAAAGTTTAGTAGAAGAATTAGTAAAAGAATTGCCTGATTCAATAAAATTTTATGAAATAGATATAGATGAGTCATTAGAATTATATGCAAAATTTAAAAGTAAAAAGATGGTAAATGGAATTCCAGCAATTTTAGGATTTAAAGATGGAGAAAAAGATTATTGGTATATACCAGATTTAAGCGTTTTAGGTGGTAAAAAAGAATTAGTAAGTGAATTTTTTGAAAAATGTTTAGAATATGTAAATAATTAAATTATAACATTTAAATATAATATTTAAATAAAAAAATATCATATTTAAATAGGTTGAGTTTTTATGGTAGGATATTAGATTTTTCATATGTGGATGTGCATATATATAAATATTAAATTAGTTTATTAATGTCATATGAAAATTTTTGAAAGTCAAGATGAGGAAATAAGACATGCCCTTCCCAAAAATATTTACAAAAAGCATATTGAAATTCATAATCAAGTCTATAATATTCGGGATAATGTTCAAGTAAATATTTGTATATTTTAGTATTAGGAATAAGATTAAGACTATTTTTTGGCAATACATATGCAAGAAGTAAATAAGGATGAATAATAGTTTTGTCAGGTTCAATAACTAATTCACTATTGAAATATGGTATATTATTGTAAAGGTCTTCAAGAAGTGGTGGATAATGATAGTTATAACTATGAGTCCAACTTATACAATCTTTTGAATAATAATAGAAAGTCCATTGCAATGTTTTTAAATAATTTTTACAAATAGATGAAATAGCTGTGGTTTTTTGATCAATATTAATATTAAATAATGAATAATAATATCTATATTGCCAGTATTTTTCATAAGGATTAATAAAATTTTCAATATTTCTTTCCCAAGATGGAGTAATATTAAATTTAAATTCGATTTCTTCATCGGTGTTTTCAGGATAGAATCTCTTAGCTTGTTTATCTCTAAGTCTATAATTTTCTTTAATAAAATTATATTCATTTTGCGCAAGTTTACCGATATATTTTTTAAAGTTAGTCCAATTTATATCACCATCTTTAATAATATGTTGATTAATAGTAAAGATTTCTCTATATAAATCAAGAAGAATAGTAAGACCATTATGACGTAAATTTATAGCTGGGAAATGTTCATTAAAATCATTACCAAGTAAGAAACAAATAAATATGTAATCAGATATTTTATTATAATAAAGTTCAATAGAGTCATTTTCAATAATAAATGTTTTATCAGTAAGAAGGTAATAAATTTGATCAGCTAATATATTAATATCAATAAGATATTTATGTTGTGGATTTAATGTAGAATCAAGTGAATTAATAAAATGAGGAGTTTCTCTGTATAAGTAAATAGAATTAGTATATTTTTTATGATTAAGTGATAACATAATAAGATCAGAATCCATACCATAAATAATAGTATTATCATTAATATGGTTATTATTTCTAATGTATTCAAATAGTTTATGTTCACCTTCTCCTGGAATATCAGTAAGTGATAATATGATATTATTTGAAGTATATTTATTATTAAAGTGATTATAAATGATATGATTTAATTTATCCATAAATGTAGTGCCAGGAGTGATGGCGGTAGGGTCCCAAGGAGTATTTTTATTAAAAAGGTTGGCTTGATAGGATGATTTATAGCGACGATTTTTTTGTTGATTTAACTTAGCAATAGGTGGAACTCCATCAAAAGCGAGAATAATATTTTTGGATGGATTAATAGTTTTAATGATGAGTTCAATTTTAAGGATGACTTTATTAATAATAAGATTTTCAAATTGTGATTTATTTTGAAATAATGTAAAATCTAATGAGTCATAAATAATAGAATTACTATCAAGATAGAGATTATGAATATTTGAAATGGATTCTAAATTTTTAACAATATTTTTGTGATTTCTAATAAGATTAGCAAAATAATAAGCAATGCCCATAAATGATAGATATAATATATAAAATAGATAGATCTTTAATCAATTTTAATAAATTAAAATGTTAAATGTTTTTTAAAATAAAAAATGATGAAAAAATATTAAAGTATTTTTTAAAATATAAAAATTTAAATATATTTAAATATAAGAATAGAAAAATGTCAAATAATTTTGCAGAAAAAATAAAATTTTTTAAACATATTGTAAATGATATACAATGTGGTGTAAAGAATTATCATTTAATGAATATAATAAATTCAAATGAATATAATATATGCTTAGATGGTTTGGATAAAATAATAAATTTGATAAATAGTATATCAAATGAAAATATAATAAATGAACTACAATACATAAACAATAATTTATCATCATTAATAAAAAATTATGGTATATATAATTTTGAGAATTTTATAAAAATATGTTTAAGTAATGAATTTGGAGAAAAATATTTAAAAGGTGTGAATTTAAATAATAAATTAGATGTAATATGTAAATATTTACATCCAATAAATTATAAAATATTAAATTGGACAGATAAGAGTTCTCATAGTGGGAAAAAAATAATAACAAAAGAAATATCAAAAAATAAGATAATAGATGATAAAAGTATGATCGAAGAAACGGAACAATTAGAATGTTTTGATTTAATGAGAAGTTCAACAAATTTTAATTTAAGAGTTTATGGTGTAAAAGTAGTGATTCATGATATATTACATAAAAAAACTTTATGTATAAATTGTTTGGCAGATGAATTAATTATAAATAATGTTGAAGAAATATATATAAAAAATGGGAAGACGGGTTTAAAAAAATTTATGATAGAAAATAGTAATGATAAAAATGAGTTATATGTTGAAGAGAGTTGGTTAAATTATAGCAATAATTTAACAATAAAAGATTATTTAATTTATAGTAATGAAGAATTATTTAATAGATATATTTTTATAATGAATTCAATAATAAATGTAGAAAATAAGACGATAAATAGTCTTGTTCAAGATTTTGTAGGGAGTGAATTATATAATCAAAGATCAATAATAATGCAATTATTATTAAATAGTTATAAACAAGAGTTTCAATATTTGGCATATTTATTATATGATTTATTATCTATCGAGATTCAATCATCAAATGATTCAACAGAACAGAAGATTTTATATGATAGTTTGCCGCTAGAATGTAAGAGATATTTTAAAGCGGCAATGTATAAGACGATAGAATATACCACAAATTTATCAAATTTTGATAATAATAAGATACCACTAGAACAACAAATATGTTTAATGAAAGCTGGAGATAATGTAAAAGAAAAAGCGATGCAAAAATTGAAAGAAATAAAGTCAAAATCAGAAGATTCTGGTTCAAAAGCAAGACAATATTTGGATGGTTTGTTAAAAATTCCTTTTGGAATTTATAAAGAAGAATATATTTTAACAAGAAAAATAGATATAAATAATTTATTTAATTCTTTAAAAGAGCAAATAAAAGATTTGAATGTAAATATGATAGATAATAATTCAATAAAAGATTTTATGGAGTTAATAAAAGATTTATTAAATAAAGATAATTATAGTTCATTAGAAATATTAAATATAATAGATACAATAAGTGAAAAGTTACAACCGATTTATAGTAATATAATAAATTATGTATTAAATGATACATTAACAAATAAAAAGAAGATTTTATTACATTTATTAAATTCGATAGTATTAATATGTAAGAAATATAAGATAACAATTTCTAAACCAGCATCTGCAAATGATAATATAGGATTAATAAGAAATTCAATAAAAGAAATAATAGAAAATAATAAAAATAAATTAGAATTATTAAAAGAAATAATAATAGTAATAGAATCAGTAAATTCAAATAAAGTATTTAATTATTTAATAAATACAGATAAAGTGATTCAAAAAATAACAAAAAAGAATAGTGAAGTAATAGAATATATTCGTTCATTTAATGATACATTAGATGGTGCGGTTCATGGTCATAAAAATGCGAAGAAACAAATAGAAAGAATTATAGGTCAATGGATAAATGGAGAGAAATCGGGATATTGTTTTGGTTTTGAGGGTCCTCCGGGAGTAGGCAAAACGACATTAGCAAAGAAAGGATTAGCGAATTGTTTAAAAGATAAAGATGGAGAGAGTAGGCCATTTTCATTTATAGCATTGGGAGGTTCATCAAATGGAAGTATATTAGATGGTCATAATTATACATATGTAGGTTCAACGTGGGGAAAAATAGTGGATATATTAATTGAAAAGAAGACGATGAATCCAATAATTTTTATAGATGAGTTAGATAAAGTAAGTAGAACAGAACATGGAAAAGAGATAATAGGAATATTAACACATTTAATAGATACAACTCAAAATGATTGTTTTCAAGATAAATATTTTAGTAATATAGATTTAGATTTATCAAAAGCATTATTTATATTTTCATATAATGATGTAGAATTAATAGATAGAATTTTATTGGATCGTATTCATAGAATAAAATTTGAGAATTTATTATTGGAAGATAAGTTAGTAATAACTCGAGATTATTTATTGCCAGAATTTTATAAGAAATTTGGAATAGAAAATGTGATAGAATTTGGAGAAGATCTAGTAAAATATATAATAGAAAATTATACAAATGAACCAGGAGTGCGAAAATTAAAAGAAATATTATTTGAATTAATATCAAGTATAAATTTAGATTTATTAAAAAGAACTCAAAAATATAATATTCCAGTAATAATAACAAAAGAAATAATAGAAAATATATTATATGAGAGACATTATATAAGGTATTTAACTATTAATGATTGTCCAAAGGTAGGAATAGTAAATGGTTTATGGGCAAATGCATATGGAAATAGTGGAATATTACATATTGAAAGTAAATTTTATTCAACATCAACATTTTTTGATTTGAAATTAACAGGAATGCAGGGAGATGTAATGAAAGAAAGTATGACTGTAGCAAAAACATTAGCAGTATCTTTGGTGCAGCAAGCTCAATTAAAGAAGTTAGTAAAAGAATTTGATGAAACGAAAATGCAAGGAATTCATATTCATGTACCGGAAGGTGCAACACCTAAAGATGGGCCATCAGCAGGAGCGGGGATAACACTAGCAATTTATAGTTTATTAATAAATAAAAAAATTAAAAATAATTTTGCAATAACCGGAGAGATTAATTTGCAAGGTTCAATAACAGCAATAGGAGGTTTAGATTTAAAGATTTTGGGAGGAATAAGAGCAGGAGTAAAATGTTTTTTATATCCAAAAGATAATGCAAAAGATTTTAAATTATTTTATGAAAAGCACAGTGATAAATTAGATTTATATGAATTTTTTGAAGTAGAACATATTTCAGATGTTATAAAATATATGATTTTATAAATAATTAATATATTTATTTAATATAATAAATATATTAATATGGAGAGTCCTACATCAAATTCAGACTTAGCTATTTCAAAATCAGAGGCGTCAATAACATTTACATTAACAAATTTATTAACATTTTTAACAATAATGTCTCCGTTTTTGTTAACATTTTTTATGATAATGCTTTCAATAGTAAATAATACTATAGTAAAAGGTTTATTATTTTTAATAGGTTTAGTAATTGTAGCATTTTTAACACATTTACTAAAAGGTCTATTAAAAGAAAGACAAAGCCCTTTAGCGAGTCCATTATGTAATATATTACCATTTCCTTTTGTCTCGAGAGGAACGACATCTCAAGGACCCATGATATTAAGTTCTCCAATATTAAGTACGGCACTATTAGGATATATAGGTTCGTATTTAATTTATCCAATGTATATAAATAATGATGTAAATCATCCATTATTAATATTTTTGATATCAATATTTGCAGTAAATTCTGTAACAGAATTATGGAAAAAATGCGGAACATTAGGTGGGGTAGTTTTGGGAGGAATAGTAGGAATTACTTTTGGTATATTATATTATGGAATTATAGCAGGAAGTGGACATAAAGATTTAGCATATTTTAGTGAAATAAAAAGTAATGCAGAAGGTTGTAAAAAGCCAACAGATCAAAAATTTAAATGTGTTACATATAAAAGAGGAGAAAGACCAATGTGGTAATTAATCGCATTTAGCGATAATTTTATCTAATGCAATTTTAATTTTGGGTAAATTATATTGACGATGAAATGAAGCACTCATTAATTGTGGTGTATTAGAATTAGACGCAAAAATAATAAAAAAATTATTATATATAATTTTAATATTGGCCTTAGAATATTTATCATCAAGTTCTGATAATTTAAAAATTGGTTTGTTAAGTTTTTTATTAACATGATTATGAAAATTAAATAATAATAATTTAATTTCTTCTTTAGATTTTATATTATCAAAATTAACTTTATTTAATTCATTATTGGCATCTGCAGAACATTCTGGACAAGGAAGATTAGCAGATATAGTTTTGACTACATATATGAAATCATCTTTTACTTCATTAAAGTGGGATTCTTTGATTTTATATATTAAACTATGAAAAAGATACCATACAGTGTTTCCCCAAATAGTTTTATCAAAAGACATAATAATAATAATTGATATAATTATTATTCGAAAACTACAAATTAAATAATTTAAAAAGTAAAAAATTATATATTTAATGGAAAAGGTTTCTAAAGTTAATATGGAATTATTTAATAATTTATTAAAGGATGATATAACAGAAGAAGATAATACGTGTTTAATAACAAATGAAAATCTAGATGATAATAATATAAAATTAAATTGTGGTCATAAATTTAATTATGAAGCTTTATATAACGAAGTTGTTTATCAAAAAACAAGAAGATTATTAGATAATGCACAATTAAAAATAAATCAAATAAAATGTCCATATTGTAGAAATATAACAAATAATTTATTACCACTTTATAAATATTATCCAGTAAAACAAATACGAGGAGTAACTTATCCCGAAGAATATTGTTTAAAAAAATATGAATGTGAACATGTAAAAAATGGGAAAAAATGTACAAATTCAGCATGTAAAACAGAAAATGGTATATTTTGTAATAAACATTTAGTATCAACAAAGGAAGATGAGTTAATTTTAAAAAATGAAAATATAGATGTATATATTTATTATAAAAAAAAGACAAATCTTGAATTAAAAAAACTACTAAAATTAAATGGGTGTAAGGTTATTGGTAAAAAGGAAGAATTAATAAATAGAATAATTATAAATAAAAATAAGATAAAAGATTGGTTGGAAGATTAAATAAATTATTAAAATAATATATAAATTAATTTATATATTATTTTAATATGTCTGATTCAAAAGAATTATTAGTAAATACAATAAAAGAATGGGTAGCAATAAATAATAAAATGAATGATATACAAAAAATATTAAAAGATTTACGCATAAAGAAGAAAAAATTATCGGATTCATTGATTAAAATAATGGAAAATAATGAAATAGATGGAATAGATATAAATAATGGCAAATTGGTATATAGAAAAAATAAAGTAAAAGCTCCAATAAATAAAGATTATTTATTAAAAATTTTGGATAATTATTTTGATAAATTTCCAGAAATTGATACAAATGATGTAGGTGCTTTTATTCTAGATAATCGTCCAATAAAAGAGAGGCCTAGTTTAATAATTAAACAAAATAAATAAAAATAAAAATTTATTAATTTTATGTATATATAATAATATTATGAATAATATTATATCTTCCATAATAGGAATTATAGTATTCACATCGATTATATCTTTATTTGGTTCTTTTTTTGATATAAATCCATTGTATTATATCCCATTTATGATGTGGATAATAGCCATATTTATATTTAATATGTTTTTAGAAAAGGAATCAAATAATTTATTTATGCAAGATATACGAAATGTTTAAACATTATTGCTATTACTATTACTATAACTATTATTAGTGTTAGTGTTAGTATTAGTATTATTAGTATTATTAGTATTATTATTTTTATTCATAATATTATTAATTATAGTATTAGATACTTTGTCTTGTAAATTATCATGAATTTCATCAAAAGTAGGTTCTCTATTATATTCAAGTGAAAAATCATTAATAAAGGTATCTACTATAATTGATTTTTTTCTAAATTCATTATTTTCTTTAACATAATTAACTAATTTTTTGGTTTTATTTTTAGCAATATCTTCGGCAGTTTCTTTATAAACAGAATGTCTAGTGCTATGTAATACATTACAAATTTCAGGTTTAAATATTTCATCAAATGCTATTTGTTTATTAGTTGGTTGTTGATTTTCTTTAAGTTTACCACCAGAGAAAGTGTTATAGAATTTTTTAATCATTTTGGTATTGATAGATGGACTAGTTTCCATAAGTCTATCAAATTCTTCTTTTGATATTTTAAGCATTTGATAAGCATGGATTCTTTCATTTCTAGATTTAGCTAACTCTAATTTAATATTTCTATAAAATTTATCCCAAGCAATTGAAGAAACTCGATGAGATTCATTAAGTTCATTTATTTTAAGGAATTGTTGAATGGTGGTAACAATTCCAGCAATAATATTGGCTGTACCGACAGCTATATTATACCATGGTACTGCATGTAAAGGAACTCTTTCTTGTGCGAAATTAGCAGTTCCTGTAAGAGTAGATACAATAATAACGGGTATAGTAAACCATCTAGTTCTAGAAGCATAACTTAAATGAGATGCAGAATGTAACCATCTATAAACAATAGCTTTATCGGCCCATTCAACTAAAATTTTTTCATGTTGAGTAGACCATTCAGCATAGTAATTTTGTAAAGTATCATCTACATCTTCTTTGATTTCTTCTTTAGATTCTTTGTTTTCAGTGATTTCAGTGTTATTTTTTTCTGTTTTTCTAAATTCAATTCTAGCCATTGTAATATATAAAAAGATAATGTAAAAATAAATTAAAAGTATTAATATATAGTAATTATAATAAATAAATGGTATATAAAATTGCTGCTTTAATTTTGGCAACAAGTAAAAATAGAGATACTTGGGTAATGATGCAAGATACATATTTATATCAATTAACATTAAAAACATTTTTATTAACTATTGATAAAGAACATAATTATATTTTTTATGTAGGAATTGATAAAGATGATAGAATTTTTGATAATGAAACTCAAAAACGAGAGATAACTAGATTTTCAAAAGTATTTCCTAATGTAGAATTTAAATTTATTACTATGGAAAATATACCAAAAGGTTATGTTACATTAATGTGGAATAAACTATTTGATGATGCATATAATTTAGGCTGTGATTATTTTTATCAATGTGGAGATGATATGGAATTTAAAACAAAAGGTTGGATAAATGAAGGAATTAAAGTTTTAAAAGAACATAATGATATAGGAATGGCTGGACCTATAAATAATAATAATCGTATATTAACTCAAGCATTTGTAAGCAGAAAACATATGGAAATATTTGGTTGGTTTTTTCCAAAAGAAATAAAAAATTGGTGTTGTGATGATTGGTATAATATGGTTTATTATCCAAAATATTTATATCCATTATATAATCATAGTGCTGAAAATAAGGGAGGAGAACCAAGATATACTATAGATAATAATCCAAATTTTACAGGAGGAAATCATATGAAATTTGGTATGAATGTTCAGGCATTACGACAACAAACAGCAAAATTAGCAGAAACTCATAAACCATTAATAGAAAAATACATAATAGAAAAATACATAATAGAAAATACATAGATTTTATAATAATTTAAACATATAATTATTATAAATATAAAAATGTTACCAGCGTGTAGATTTGATTTAATGGCTAAATATTTATATATGTTATCAATTGATAAAAACCTAAAGACAGATTTTTTTAAAGAATTATATATTAAACATTTAATAACCTTTAATGGGTGTAAAGAATTACCTGATACTAGTAGAGGTGAAAGCGGAATAGCAAAAAATAATGTGAATGATTTTATAATTTCATTTAATAATTTGATTGAAAACTTAAACAAAAATGGTTATGATGAGAGATTTCCAATACCTATTGGAAATAATGGAATTATAATAAATGGAGCTCACAGATTAGTTGCTAGTTATTATTATAATGTAGTTCCAAAAATCATTAATTTAAATGAAGAGGGAAATGTTGGTTACAATTATAGTTTTTTTTTGAATAGAAATGGTAATCCTAAATTAGAAGAGAAATATGCTGATACGATGGCTTTAGAATATGTAAAACATAATCCAAATGTGAGAACGATGATAATTTATCCTGTAGCATTTGAAACAAATAAAATAAGAGAAGTAGTAGAAATTATAAATAAATATGGATATATTTATTATCACAAAGTAATAGATTTAAATTTAAAAGGAGTAAATAATTTAATAAAAGAAATGTACAGAGGCGAAGAATGGATAGGAGGTATGTTTCCAAATGGGTGGTCTCCGGGAGGAAAAGCACAAAGATGTGTTATAAATGATGAAAAAAATTCAATTTTATATATAAGTATATGTATGAATGATGTCGCAAAATGTGTCGAATTAAAAGAAAAATGCAGACAAATATTTAATATTGGAAAACATTCTCTTCATATATCAGATTATACAAGTGATACTTATAGGATAAGTAGTAGTTTATTAAATATAAACTCAATATATTTTTTAAATAATGGTTCAAATGATATATATAGTAATAAAAAAGAATTATTAATACATTATTTTAATACTAATGAAAATAATAAAGATGATATTTTAATAACAGAAATGAATGAAGATAAAATAAATTATATAAAAATAAATGAAGATGATGAAAAATTATATAATCCAATAAATTTTTATTATTTTAATGGATATAAAATATATAAAGATATAAAATTATAGATAATTATATATGCAATTTGATATAGTTATTTCTTCTTGTAAAAAAGATGAATTTGTTTTACAAAAAGCTATTGAAAGTATTAAACAATATATAATAGGTTATAGAAGAATAATAGTAGTATCAAATGAAAAATTAACAGATGCGGAAGGTGTAGAATGGTTTGATGAAAAAAATTATCCATTTTCTATGAAAGATATGTATGATTATATGTATAATATGGTTCCAGATGATAAAAGAAGAAGGAAGGTTTCGTATATAAATCAATTATTAAAATTATATGCACATAAAGTAATTCCTGATTTATTAGACAATATATTAATTTATGATTCAGATATAGTTTTTATCAAAGAAACAACTTTTTTTGAAGATGGTAAAACTTTATATGGAAATAGAATAGTGAATTTAGATCCTTATCAACAATATTTAAATCATCATCTAAAATTAGATTTAAGTTTTGATTTTGGAAATAAATTAACTATAAATAAGAGATTAAAAAAAATAGGTAAATTTTGTTCAGGTATTTGTCATCATTTAATTTATAATAAAACTATAATAAATGAATTAATTAATTTTATAGAAAAAGAGAGAGGAGAGATATTTTGGAAATATTATTTAAATCAAGTAGATACAAGAGATAGTGATCATATGAAACATTGTGAACCAGCAAATTGTGAATTATATTATAATTATGTAAATTTATTTCACAGTGATAAAATAAAGATTAGACCAATTACTTGGATGGAAGAAGCTGCTGGTGCAAAACAACAAAATAAAATAGTAAGCACTTATAGTAATAGATTTGAATCACTAAAAGTGCAAGCATTGGCAGCAGGTCATAGTTATATAGCATTTCACTCATATAATAGAGAATATTATGAAAGTAAATAAATTATTTTTTTCCAATAATGTTAAAACTTACAAAAGGCCACTGCCATGATCCTTTATCATATTTTACAACATTAGCTAGTTCAAAGTTATTTTGAATTATTTCAAGTTCTCCATAATTATTTTCAACATAATAGTCTTCTTCCATGATTATGATTGTATTTGGATTATTTTTAAATATTTCATAACATAAATTAATAATTGGTAAATGCATAAATCTGGAAGAATCAATGAATATAATATCGGGTTGCATATTAAGTGTTGTAAAATAATTGTTATTTTCATTCATTACTTTTAAATATTTATTTTTTAATCGTTCACTAGTTTCTTGATAATCAATAATATAAGATGGTAAGTTTGGAATTAATAAATTTGGTATATCTTCTTTTTTTGTAAAATATTCATTAATAATAGATACATTATTAAAATTTTCCCAAAGATTATTAGCTCTATTATATAATTCTGACATTCCTTCATAAGAAATAATTTCAAAAGGTTTATTTTTACTAAGAAAAAATTGATATAATATTTTTGTCGAATTTGCTCCTTCACCGGTCCCTATTTCTAATACATTAAATTTTTCAAGTGAGTTAAAATTTTTATTTTTTTCAAATAAAGAATTTAAAATAATAGTTAAGTCATCCATATTTTATAAAAATATATTTGATATAGTTTTAATATATTTTTATTCATAATTAATAACAGAATCAACAATATATCTAATATCTTCATTTTTTAAATAGCAGTGCAGAGGTAATAAAATTATTTGATTATCGAAATTTTTATATGATAATGATTTAATATCGTTTAAATAAGGATGATTTTTATAATTATAAAAGAAAGGTCTAATTTCTATATTTTTATCAATAAAATATTTATCTATTTTATTATAATTATTATAACCATTAATAAATTTAATACCAAACATCCAATATGAATGAATAGTATTAGGTTCAATATATTGAATAGAAACTTTATCATTATGCTTAGAAAATAATTCAGAATACAAATTAAATAACTGTTTTTTTTTATTATATATATAATCTACATTCTGAAATTGTGAAAATAATAATGCTGCCGATAAATTATTAAATTTATAATTATATGCTACCATAGAATGAATATATTTAATATCAGTGACACCTTGTGTGGCAAAACATTTAATATGTTTATAAACATCATCATCATTAGTAATAAATGCACCTCCTTCACAACAAGTAATATGTTTATTAGCATAAAAAGATATAGATGAAGCAAGAGTGTCACTTCCTGAATAAGTATTATTATATTTACCCATAAAACCTTCACAATTATCTTCAATAATAATTATGTCAGGTCTCTTTAATTTAATAATATCAATAGGAATAATGTTACCTAAGTTATGGACTAGCATTAAACAAGAATTAGGTTCCATTTTATCTATATAATTTAAATCTAAATTCCAAGTATTTTCATCTATTGGTATTATTTCAATTTGTTCTTTAGTATATTCATATAAAACACTATTATATACCGCGATATAACAATGATCTGGTATATATATTTTATTACATTGTGGATATTTATATTTAACACTTTTAACTATACAATGTGTTGCAGATGTTCCGTTATTAGTTAATAATACATGTTTAACATTAAGTTTTTTTTTAATTTCATTTTCGCATAATTCAACATATTTTCCAGTAAATGAAATCCAATTGGAATCAATTACATCATTAATATAATTTCGAGAACTGGATATATCATATATTTCCGAAATTCTAAGTTTATTCATATATTTAGATTGTATGTTATAATTTTAAATATAAACATAAAAACATATAATATATTAAAATGAAATTAAAATTAAAAAATTTGTATTGTAGTATAATAAAATTAAATGATAAAGGTGTTGCATATGTAGATCATAATGTAAAAATAGAGGATAGCCCATGGATAGATTATTTAAAAAATAATTCGACTGAAAAATTATATGAAAGTTTTAAAGCAACTCAAAAACATCCAGACCATAAAGATGATTATTGGTATCCAATTGAAAAATTTGATTTATTGGTTGAAAATATGAGAAAGTTTGGTTATAAAAATGAATTATGTAATAATAAAGAAATACAAGATAAATTAAATGGAGAAAATTGGCCAGGAGGAAAAGGTCCAATAAAAATAGGTTCTAATGGAAAAATAGGAGATGGACATCATAGATGTTGTATTTTGTATTATTTGTATGGAGAAGATTATGAAATTGAAGTTGAAAATTACTTAGTGAAAAATATAAGTCCTTTATAAAGAATAATATAATTTGATTTTAAAGATATCTATGATAAATAGAAGTTAAAAAAATACTAATAATTAATATAATGAATAAAGGTATTATATTAATTTGGCCAAAACATAATGAGTTTAAAAATATAATGTTAAGAGAGTTAGAACAAAATAATTACATATTATTAGAAGACAATTTTATAGATGTAAATAAAAATTATATAACTAATTTGTTGAGAGAAATACATTATGGTAAAGAATGGTGGAGAGAAAACTTATTAAAAGAAGTAGAAAAGAGATTAATAAATGATAAAGTGCAAAGGTTAATTTATTTGATTGTAGAATCTGAAAATATACATTTAAATTTTAAAAAATTTAAAAAATTAGTTAGAGAGAAATATAGGTTAGATAAATCATATTTTCATTTATGTGATCCTGATTGTAAAAAACATCTGGGTTTAAATTGTAATTGCCCAACAGATTTGAAAGAATTTAAGTATGAGTTTAATAAACATATACATTTTATAAAAAATAAAAATGCTTTACATTTTTTAATGAATTCAGTATATAAAGAAGATTATAACTTTTATAAATTTTTTGAAACTTATAAAACAATTTTAGAATATAATAAATTTGATAGCGATAATTTTTGTGTAGATAATGGAGGAATATTAGCAGTATATGGTATAAGAGATACACATGATTTAGATTATTTAACAACAACAAATTTATTTTTTGATAAATTTAATGTAGGTTGTGAAAATATAAATCATAAAATAGAATATGAAAGATTAGGTTATAACATAGAAGATATAATAAATAATGAAGAAAATTATTTTTATCATTTTAATATGAAATTTATGAGTTTAAATATTTTACGAAAATTTAAGTATAATAGAACACATACAATAGGAACAGGACATAAAGAAATAAGACAAAAAGATATAAATGATTATAATTTAATTAAATACTTGTAATTAAATATAATATAATTTTGTATTGATTAATTTATCATATTGTTCTTTTAATCTGTTTTTATGAATAGGTTTATTATCACAATAAGTGCTTTCATAAGGTGGTTGCCATGCATTTTCAATAATTTCTAAATTATTTAGAGGTATATCTTTTCTTACAAAAAATAAATTGACCCCAGCAACAACTGCAACAAGATTATAGTTAGAAAGTAATTCGATAAAAGCCATATATGATGCACCCCAATAGTCAATTGTTTGATCAGTTCTAATTCCATTATGAGGAATTGATACTTTTAAGTGGGGACCAAAAGATGCATTATATTCAGCGCAAATAACACGAGGATTACAACAAGTAATATTTTTTAATACAAAATAATCATTCCCGTCAATATCAATAGATAATAGATCTACTTCATCTACAAAATTATATTCAGTTAAAATTTGATTAATATTGTCAATATTAATATTATGACAAATAGCATTAGAATTTGTGAAATTATTTTTGTAGTATTGATTAAATAAATTTACATGACTTATGTTTCCATCAATAAATAAACAATTCCAATTATTTTTCATCAAATTTAAAGTATTCGCTTCATTCCAATGAAAACCAAATTCACAAGTTTTTTTATTAGTAACTCCAATATTATCAAAAATATGATTTATAATACCATCTTCACCATTTTGACTGGTAGTTTTTTTTTCATATTTGTTAATATTTTTTTTATATTCTTTAAAATCTAAAATATTAAACCATTTATTAGAATTCATTTTATAGATTTTAATAAATAAGTATTTATATTAAAATAACTATATTAATCATTATTAATCATTATTAATAATATCTTCAACAACAGCCCAAACATTATGTTTATTTAATATTATTTCACGTGCTTCTGCAATAGCATTAATTTGTTTAGTGGTAATTGGTTGATTTAAAATGTATTCTAGTTTATCAAAACAATCATCTTTGGTAATATCTAACCAATAGTAACAATCTTTTGGAAAATATTTATCTATATTTGGACAACCATAGTAAATTGGAACAGTCCATGATAAAATGCAGTCAGTAAATTTTTCGGAGAAGTAATTTTCTTTATAACAATTTTCAATAGAAATAGAATATTTATATTTTTCTAATCCATCCCATTTTGTAGTATTAGGTAATAAATTATCAATCTTATTTGCTCCGCCAAGATTAAATCCTCCAAATGTTCCTTTAAACATTTCTCCTAATTCTTTTTTATCCCAATTATAACCATAAATATCTACTTTGTCTAAAAATTGTTCCCGTTTTGATAATTTTTTTATAAATTCAATTCTTGGTCCATAAAGCCCTCCACCTGGATTAAATTTAGATGTAATAGTAGAGCAAAGTTTAGTTTTTTGTAATGGTTTGTTAATAGCATTTAATTCGTCATAATTTTTTTTAATACACATAATAGATGTCCATACATGATAGAAGTTATTGTAAGTCATTTTATATTTAAAATTGTAATTTAAGTAAGATGGATAAGGTCGTCCGGGTTCTCTTGGTAAACAAATTACTTTATTATTATTAAATTTAATTATATCATTTCTTTGTAAATTATGAATATCATCAATAATAACAAGCCAATCTGCTTCATTAATATTTGTAACGGCAATAATATTATTCCATTTTCCAGAATTATTGGGTGTAAGTGGGGCATATTTGTCTTCTAAAAAATGAATAGGATTAGGATCCCAAGAACAACAAAAGAATATTTTTATCATTTAATAATAATAGTCTTTTTTATTTAAATATTTATTTCTTGTAAATTATTATATAAATCAATATTTGCATTAGTAATTACAATATATCCACATGGGTTGTGTTTACAACAATTATCGGTAGATGGATAATTGGGCATATAAAATTTTAATTTTTCTTTATTCATAATATATGGTTTAATTTTTTCAATATTATAACCATCTGTATGAAATCCTTTATCATTCGGCACAGTAAAATCATCTATAAAAATACAAAATTTTTTAAAGTTAGTAGTAATATATTTAATTTCATCGAATAAAGGATCGGTATGCCAATGGGCATCTAGCCAAAAACAAGTATATTTTTCAAAAAGATTTGAATCGTATTCATTTTTTATATTATATAATGCTTGCGGCGATGGTTTATAATCAAGTTTTACATTGGGTAAATTTTCAATTTGTGCATATGCAATGGAAAAAGACTTAATGTCTATTTCACACGAATAACATTTTAATTGTGGAAAATTTTTACCAACAAAAAATATTGTTTTTCCCATAAATGAGCCAGTTTCAATAAATACTTCACATTCATTTAATATATTTAAAATAATAGTCATCATTTTTTTATCATCATGAAATGGGGGTTTTGGTTGCTTATTATTATAACTATCGGATTGATAGATTATATAAGATTTTTTGTCATAAATGATAGTATTCATATAGTATATAAATCTGTTTATTATTTAAATATTATTTAAATATTAATTATTATTATTATTTAAATAATGACTTTTTGTTTACATGTTCATTCGGGATTAAATAATAAATTAGTTCCATTATTAAGTTTATTAAGAATTGCAAAAAAAGAAAATAGAGAATTAAAATGTTTATGGGGAAATGATGCTTATATAAATAAAAGTTTATTTACTTTTACTGATATGTTTGAAAGTATAGATAATTTAGAATTTATTACGATCCAAGAATATATGAATTTACAAATGAATAGAAATACAAAAATTTATAATAAATTGGGTTCAGATAGAGATAGAAGTCAAATAATATATAAAAATGATAAAAACAAGTTTGTATTATTTCATAAGGTTGTTCATTTAATTAGTTATGAAGATGATAATGTAATAGGTAATTATGTTCCTTATCCACGCATATGTAAAGAAATATCACCAATAATAAATGAATTAAGAGAGGTAGCTAAATTATTAAAACCAATAGAGAAAATTCAAAATAAGATAGATTATATAGTTGAAAATTTTAAAAATAATAATGTAATAGGATTACATGTAAGAACAACTGATGGTGGATTTACAGATATTCCATCAAAAGATGTATTTGGATTTATAAATAATTTATTAGAAGAAAATAATGGTTCAAAAATTTATATATCTTGTGATACATTAGCATTAGAAAATGAAATAAAAAAAACATTTACTAATAATATTTTATATTTTACTAATCCTTTTGGTGATAATTATTCTGATAAATATAATAGAAGTTCATGGGGAACTATGAATGCTGTATGTGAGATGTTTATTTTATCTAAATGTAATAAATTTTATGGAACTCCAGGAAGTTCATTAAGTTTTATGGTGTGGTTATTAAGAAATGATAAATTTTTAGAATTTTGGTGTAAAAATCCTTGGAATTAATTAGTTTCTTTTAGCAAGCATATATCCTTCTATTCTCTCAAATGGTAATTTAGATAGTTCGTAAGTATTTTGTAAATCAACTAATTGAGTAATAGTGCAATTATTTTCTTCCATAATTTCAATATTTTTAACTTTTGCTCTATTAAAATTATTATTAGATAAGAAATATCCACCATTAACTAAATTCTTAGCCGCCCATTTTTGAGCGTGTTCTTTTAATTTTGGTGTAGTAGCATAATTACCAAGATCATTATGACAGAAAGCAATGTCCATTTTATCTTCGTCGGTTAGTTTCATACAATCTTTAATTACTACATTTGGATGATTATTTGGATTATGTAAATCATAACCAATACATCTATCATAACCAAAATGTTTACATAATTTATCAAAAGTATAACAATTGTGAGTTCCTAATATTAGAATTTTACCTTCTTTTGGAATATCTTTTAATTTCATAATAATATTTTCATAAAATGTATTAACATAGTATTTTTCTCCTCCTTGGTCCCAAGAATCATGTTCACTATTATTAAACCAAAAATCATAGGAATAATATGGCGTTTCATTTTCTTCTTTCATAGAACCATAAATAGTTAATTTACTAAGATCTTTACATGTACCAGAACTTTCTTGATCTGGATTATCATCGTTTAATTTTTCAAATAGTTCTAATCCTCTGGCTGCTTGTTCTGGCGTCATATACATATTCCATCCCATAGAATTAATAGGGTCTTCTTTGTAAAGTAAATAATTGATTCCATCCGCGCCCATACTTCTTCCTTCATAGCGAACTGTTCTAAACCAATCATATGCATCTTTATCGTCGGTTAAAATCATTCCTCCTTTACCAATAGGAATGTGTTTCCTAATATGAAAAGATAAACAGTGAAATGTGTTTGGTTTATACATACCTTTTTTCATTCTCACTGCGCCATCATAAATAGGATATGGGTTAAGTTGATATGCCCCAGACCATTCTCTATCTTCAAATTGGATTTTGCATCCAGCATGAATTATAGCACAGGGAACAGAAATCCAGGTTTTTGAAGGAAGGATAACTGTATCTCTCGCATTTAAATATTTTAAACATAAAAATAAGCCATTTGTACAATTATCAATACTTACTGCATATTTACTACCGGCATAAGCGGCGATAGTTTTTTCAAATATATCTACAACTCCCCATGCATCATTTACTTTATATTTTTTCATAATGTGATTAAAATTTTCTTTTTCTTTATCCCAAATATCTCTCGCAATGTATGGTTTAACTTTATTTAATGTATATCTTTGATAATAACTATTTTCAATATATTTTTTATTGGTAGAAGCAGTTCTTCCTATATTATCTTCTTTATAATAATTTAAGGGTAAAACTCTAAAATCCCAACTAACACGTGTTTTACCAGTATTATTTATTTTATTATGATGTTTACATTTATTACCATTAAAACATATAGTCTCTCCGGCTTTAAGTAAAATAGGTTCGTATTCGTCGAGTAAAGGCATTTTTTCAACATAAACAGTATTAGTATCATACATATCTGTTAAAGCATGTATAAAATTTATTTCTCCAGTAGGATGTTGATGTATATTGTCAGAGTCATAATGATTGATAACAACAGCAAGATTATTTGGTAATTGAACCCTAAAGGATGGAAATTTCTGAACTAATACTTCTTCGAGATCTAAAAAAGGTAATACTACATTATTAATAAATTTAGTATATTCTTCTTTAATTTCATTCCCGTTATCATTTAAATATTTATAAAAACATTTATGAAATTCGGTATTACTATCTTTCCCAACAGTAGTAAATAATTCATATGTATTTTCTGCTTTTGTATGAAGATTATTTAATTCGATTTCAAATAAATCAGTAACTATCTTAGTAAATTTGTAATCATCTGGATTATATTCAAGTTTTTTCATATGTTTTTTTCCTATTATCATTTCTTTAGAAAAATCAAAATTTCTCATTAATAATATAATTATTTAGTTTTTAAATTATATTATTGTGTTAATTTATAACATACATTTCCTTGTTGTATATCAGAATATCCATCTCTTTGTTTTGAAATATGAGGTAATGTACAATAACAATTGAATCTACTTTGTATTTCTTCTGCATAGAATACATCAATTTCTTTTGAGTAAGATTTAATATTTTCAGATAAATATATCATGGCATTTTCAGTTATTAAATATGATCCTGTAGTATGTGTTTTTTTAGTTTTTACTATATTTTCAGTAATTTTCTCACGGGGTCCATTATGTGAACCGCATAAATATAACATATCATAATTATCATTAATTTGAGAACTAAATTTATCTAAAGTATCGAGATTATGTAAAAATTCAGTATCATCTTCTAGAATTAATATATTTTTATAGTTTCTCTCTAATGCTAGTTTACAAATTTCTACATGACTTTTTAAACATCCTAGGCAACCAATTTGATAATATAAAAATTTATTGGGGTCTTGAAAAGATTTTTTAACATGATCACAATAATTATTATTCCATTCAATTATATCTTGAATGCCAGGACGGATAGCTTTAAAAAATTCATAATTATATATATTATGTTTTTTTAGTTCTTTAATAATTTCTTCTTTTCTATCTGTTCTGTATTCTAAATTAATTATAAAAATTTTATCAATCTTCATTAATATTTAAATAAAATAAAATATATTTAAATATTAATTTTTATTAAATAGTATTATGAGCGGAACCTGTATAATATGGTTAATTAATAAAATTGATAAAATTTGTAAAGCAACAGGAGAGAATAGATTAATAATGGCAAAAAATAGTTTAAAAAATGTTACACAAAATATTAAATTACCAGTAATTATATTTCATGAAGATTTTACAGAAGAAGTTAAAAAAGATTTTTTAAATATTTATAATAATATTACATTTTGTATAATAGATTTTCAAAATAATGATTTACCATATCATAAAAATATAGCAAAATGTAGTAAAGGTTATATGATGATGTGTAGATTTTTTTCAGGTGTAATGCAATCAATGGATATTTTAAAAGATTATCATTCGTATATTCGTATGGATGATGATTCGTTTTTAATAGAACCATTTATAAATCAAGAGAGATTTCTATGTGAAGCAAGAAAATATTATTATACTTATAGAACAGTCTTTTATGATAATCCAGAACATATAAATAACCCAACTGGATTATATAATTTTACATATAATTTTTGCAAATCTAACAAATTAGATATAGATAGTCTAATTCCAAAATTACAAGAAATAGGATTTTTAGAAAATGATATGTATACAGGATTATCTCCATATAATAATTTTCATTATACAAGACTAGATTTATGGAAAAATTTAACAATTAAAAAATATACAGAGAGAATTATTGATATAAATGGAACTTTATTATATAATTGGATGGATGCAAACATTCATGGGATGATAATATTTGTATTATGTCCATTATTATATATACCTGTAAAAGTAATTACAGATTTTGGATATAGACATAATAAACATTTTGCTATACTAAATTCTAATACACATACCTTTATAAATAAAGAAGAATTTTATCCAAAAAATATTTAAATAGATAATAAGTATAATATAAAATGAAATTTACTGATGTATTAACTGCAACAGATACAAATCCTCTTTATTATAAATTTGTTCCAATATTTATTAAAGCTTGGAAAAAATTATTTCCGGATGTTAATATTCATATTATATTAATTTCTCATAAAATGATACCAGAATTAGAACCATATTCAGAATATATTAAGTTATTTCATCCAATTAAAAATGTTAGCACTGCATTTATTGCACAAAATATAAGATTATTATATCCATGTTTATTAGAAACGCAAGGAGGTGTATTAATAACAGATATGGACATTATACCTATGAATAATAAATATTATATAGAACCTATAAAAAAATTTGATGATGATAAATTTATTTGTTATAGACAATTAGAATGTGTTGGTAAAAATGAGATGGTAATTTGTTATAATATTGCATATCCACAAACATGGCGAGATATATTTTCAATAAAAACAATACAAGATATTAAATTCACCATAGAAGAAATATTATATAAAAATTCAGAATATGTGGGACATAAACATATGCCATATTGGATAACTGATCAATTATATTTATATAATTGCACTCAAAGATGGAGTAAAAATCATTTAGGAAGATTAATTATTTTAAATGATAAATTAACAAATTTTAAAAGATTAGATAGAGGTAGATTTCCAGACAATTTAACTTTAATTAATTTAATTAATTTGGGATATTATTCAGATTATCACATGTATAGACCATATGACGAATATAAAGAAATAAATGATAAAATAGTGGATTTATTAAATTAATTAAAAAGTATATAAAATATTAATAATAATTTATCTATAATTAGTTATGGTATATTCTACACTATTTGACTTAGTAAAATTTATAAATAATTTTAAATCTCTTATAAAGGAGAGAATTGAAGAACAACAATGGAATAATTTAACGATTAATCAACATAATGAATTATGTTATAACAATATATTAAAAATAATTGATAGTTTATTATTGTGTTATGAACCAAATGTTAAAAAAATAGAAAATATGAGCGATTCATTAAATTCAGAACTTTCAAATAAATTTATTAAAAAAATAGATGATAGTTTTCGATATGCTAATAATAAAGAATCAAAAATAAATAATGATATTTTAGATATAGAAGGTATGTCAGGTGTAAAATCAAGACATTTTTTTAATAATATATGTTCTTATGATGATACAAGATATTTAGAAATTGGTTCTTTTCATGGCAGTACATTAAGTTCAGCGCTATATAAGAATAATATACAAGCAGTAGCAATTGATAATTGGTCTGAATTTGGTGATCAAAAACCAAAAGAACATTTTTTAAATAATTTAGAAAAATATAAGGGTTCCAGTGATGTAAAATTTATAGAAAAAGATTGTTGGGAAGTAAATATAGAAGAGTTACCAAAATTTAATGTATATTTTTATGATGGTCATCATTCAGAAGAGTCTCAATTTAATGCGCTAGATCATTTTAAAGAATGTTTAGATGATCAATTTATATTAATAGTAGATGATTGGAATTGGAAAAATGTAAGAGATGGAACTTTTAGAGGATTAAGTAAAAATAATATGAAAATTATTTATCAATATGAATTATATACAGATAATAATAATGACCATTCAATTTTAGCATTTAAACATTCGCTATGGCATAATGGTTTAGTAGCATTTGTAATACAAAAGTAATTACATCTTAATATAAATATAAATTGGTAATTATAATATAAATAATAGTTATTATTTATTTATATTATGGATTATTATACTTTGGATTCAACGTTTTCTTTAATAAAAAATAATTTTAAGTATTATAGTCAACAAGCAGATAAAGATAGTAAATTAATTGATAAATTAGTTTTAGATAAATATATAAATTATTGGAAGAATTCTTTAACTAAAAATGTTGATGGTGTATTTATAGAAGTAGGTGCATTTGATGGCTTGCTTTATTCTAATACAAAAACAATGGAAGAAAGTTTAAATTGGACAGGAATATTAATAGAACCATCGCCAGTATGTTTTGAAAAATTATGTAAAAATAGACCAAATACAAAAAATATAGGTAATGCAATATGTAATACTAATGACGATTTTTTGGAATTTATAGGAGATAATTCTCCGGTAGGAGGTTTAACTCATATTTTAGAAAAATGTATTCAAGATAATGGACGGGATTGGATTAGTGCGTGGAATTTAAGTCCTTCATCAATTGATGTAAAAATAGAGAAAATGTCTAATATTTTACACAATAATAATATTAAATATATAGATTTTCTATCAGTAGATGTTAATGGATCCGAATTAGATGTATTAGAAACAATGGATTGGAATATACCAGTTTATGTAATAGTATTAAATGTCACTGCTTGGGGTAAATATGGAAAAACTATGACTAATAAATGTAGAGAGTTGTTATCAACTAAGGGATTTATAATGAGTGAAAAATTAGATATGGATGAAATATGGGTTAATGATGATTATTTTAGAAAAAGTTCTTTATTAAAAAATTAATATATTTTATAAAAACTATTTTATAATATATATTATATATATATTATGTCTAGAAGAGCTAGTTCATTTCGACCTAATAAACATCCAACTATCAATAAGCAATTAATGGGGCTAAATGAATTTCAAATATCAAGAATGAAAAGCTTAAGTATCTTAGAACAAGCAGAAAAAGTAAAAGATATAAAAACACAATTAATGAATGATAACAACGAACGTTTAAAACTAATATCACAATATATGAGCACGATTGAATCATTAAAATCTGATCCAACTGAGAACAATTCCAAAGAAATTAATAGATATAATACGTTGATTCGTAATTTAACAAACCGAGAACCAACATATAAAAAGAATATAAGTAAGTTACATGAAAATTTAACAGAGAGATTAAATATTATAGAACAACTAAAAAAATCAAGTATTGGGAGAGAAGTAATGCTGTTACCGCCAGCACCTAAAGGTAGAGGCAAAAAAAGAGGAACCCAAAAAAAAAAGAAACCAAAAAAAAGAAAAACAAGAATTAAAAAATAGTTTAACCTTTAATTCTGGAAGCCCAAAATGGATATTTCATTGATTCTTGTCCACCGAAAGGTAGTATAAAAGATTCATCCCCATCTAATACTATTGAACCATGTATTTTTCTTAATAAACTAAACAAACTTTGTTCGTGTCGATTTTCTTTGAATTGTGGATGTTGATTTTCAGTATAATGGTCAGTATACATTAATGGATCATCATATAAGGCTTTTATTAAGAGATTTATAATTTTTAATAAATGCTGATTTTTTTTCATAACTAAAATACCACCTAAATATTGGCCAGAATTACCAAATTCTCCATTAATTGAGACATTTAAGTATTTGAATATTTCTGTATTAGTCCAAACATTCTCTCTTTCAAGATTGCCCTGACCAATTTTTCCGCTCATCTGAAAAGACATAATACCATAATCACTATTTTTTAACATATTAATATATTCATAAAATCGTTTTTTACCATGAGAATTTAATTTACATCCGGCATCTAAATAAACTAAATATTCTCCGTCATTAATTTCATTAAGTTTTTGGAGTAATAAAATAGGTCTCCATATCCAATATCCACCGCCGCGGGGGAGAGATAATATATCTTTGAATTTTTCTATAAATTCTCTAGACATAAATTCGGGTCCATAACCAGTAATAGTTTTAAATTCTCCAAAATCTTGTGCTTCTTTTAAAAGGCGATTTTTAGATTCTTTAAAACGATGATTTCCATAAGTAATAAAATGTATAGGGATATTGTTATCTAAATTATTTGGTAAAGGTTTAATTGATCGTTTTTTATCGATTTCATTTGTCCAAAATTTAAGATATAATTTAGTCATATTATATTTATTGTTTTTAATTTTTTCTTGAATTTCAATATATTTTATTTCTAAAAATTCTTTAGTTATTACATTCCATGATTCTACTATTAAAACCGGCAAATCATTATATAATTCATCAATAGTAGATTTAATAATAATTGGTATAGTTCCACAATAAAGTGCTTCCCATGTTCTATGACAATCAATACCTGCGCCAGGAGGAGATAATATATATTTGAATTTAGATAATATATCATAACATTTAGGATTAGTTACATCTATTTTAATTTTACCCTCGATAAATGAAGTGCGTCTATAAGTATTAAGAAACGGAATATTATCTATATGTGTGCAGAAATTATTCCATTTAGTTTTAGCAGTTTCTATAAGTTTAATTCTTTCTGGATTAGAACTAATGGATAAATTAACCGCGAAGAGATTATGTTTATTATAATTTCTATTATTAGATTCTAAAAATGTTAATAATGAATTATTATGTCTATCAAAATTTAATCCAATTGGAATACATGTTAATTTATCATGATAGATTTGTTTATTCCATGTAAACCAGTGATGTAATAGCGGATGATTTAAATATTGATCTTTCATGGGAAAAAAATCAGTTTCAATAGTAATTAATATTATTTTATTACGGAAATTATTTATAATATTATTAAAAAATATATCAACAATTTGTGGGTATCCAGTTAAACATACAAGAGTTAATGGAGGACAATTAGAGAGGTTAACATTTTGAATATTAGATATTTTTCTAGTATGTAAAACACCATTATTATCATTTACCCAATTAACAATACCATCTTCAGTGACTAAATCTTGTTTTAAATCAATCATTATAATTTATTTTAAAAATTTATTTTTAAATATAAATTAAAAATTGATTTAAAGGGATAAATTTAGTGAGATCATATCTAAAGATGACGACATTTATTGATCGCATGCGCACGATTGCCAACGATAAAGAAATTGTCCAGCGTACTTTTGCAAATGAATATCAAGAAAAGAAGAATGTGCGACAAGATCAATTATTTAAGTCTCTAACTTTCAGATATTATGATGAAATTAAAAAAGCAATTGAAAATGCTTCAAAACATGGTCGTCAATATGTATATATGAATTTTGATCGTGATGCATTTAAAGCAAATTTTAGTGGTCTTGGAAATCCTGCACAAGTTCAGCGTAATTGGTTAAAAGAACTATGTGATCCAAATTCAAAATATCTTGAAGTTCCTAATTGGAGACAACCACAAGATTTTGGGGCGGATAATAGTCACTGGGATAGGCATGTAGATAGTTCAGATTGGTGTCATTCATTTGGTAATAATACAATGTCTTCTGTATTTGATCCTCTACCATTAAAAAAAGATTGTTTTCAAGGTTTGAATTACGATGTATGGAACAATGTTAAATTTACAACAGTATTTAGTTGGGATGCAAATATTAATAATCAAGCAATGTGTCATTATCATACTCGTATTCGTCAGAGTGAAGTTAATTATTAAATAAGGCTATTTAAAATGCAAAACGGGTTAGATAGTCAACCATTGGCTGATTTAACAGAATAAGTTGTTTCATGTCTTTTAAATGAAATTGCAAATGTTTTTTTAATGTATCTAAATTATCTATATATTCATCCATGTATATATAGATATTTTTTTGAAGAACTCCACGTGAAGCTAGTTTATTAGTAATTTTTGCAATTATACTTATGCGATCAATATTGTGACATAAAGGATTAAACGCCTTATTATAATCAGAGTATATTTTAATAAGATCTTTTATAATAAAAGACGTGGGAGAATATAATTGTTCCCAATATATTTGTTGAGTTTTATTAAGTTTTATATAATCAAATATAATTTTCGCAATTTCATATGGCAAGATACGAGAGAGTAAGGTAAAAGCCATATTTAATTAATGTGTAGGTTAATTATAATTAATCAATTTTTTTTGTATAATATTTATATGTATTTAAAATGTTAAATTTATTAGCATTAAAAAATAATTTTAATGATATAAGGAATCTAAGAGAATCAATTATAAATTTAATGAAGTCTTTAGGCGATAAAGTAGAAACATTGAAAGTGATATATAATGAATTAATTACTAATAATATAAATGAGATGGATAGAGGATTAGATTCATTTCATTTTCAAACTAAATTAATCAATTTAGAACTAGATAATTATCAAAAAACATTTAAAATAATAGATAATAGAATTTATGGAGATTATTACAAGCTATTTAAACAAGTAAGCAAATTTTTATTAGATAGTGAGCATATATTAACAATAAATAAAACTATTTTACAACAGTATGAAAATAAAGATTATGAAGTATTTAAAGATTTAGATAATATACATGGTTATGATTTTGATAGTACGTGTGATATATATAATGATATTATTCAAATTATAGATATATTACAAAATGAATTACTAGAACGAGAACATAAATTAGTTTTACAAAAAATAAAAAGACAATCCGGATTATATATTGATAATTTAATTAGTAATGTAAATTATAATAATAACTATATAAAAAATAAAATAGTTTTGTTTAATGATAATGCAAATATTTTTAATAGTTTTCATAAAACATATTTAACAAGATTTTTAGTTAAAACAAAGTTGTTTCATGGGCAAATAAATTATGATATAAAATTAGAAGAATCAAAAAATACAATTGATTGTGAGTTAACACATGGACAAAGTATAATTTTAGAAGAAGATGAAGAAAATGAAATAAGAAATTTAATAGATGTAACTGATAATTCAAATAAAGATCTTCATATTGATACAAAAAGCAATATTATAAATGAATTAAATTGTATGATTTCAGGTGTAAGTGATTCAACTAGTAATAGTAATATTTCTCATTCTCCTGTTTCTCCTGAAAAAATAGAAATGTATAAAACAGTTAATAGGATATCAAGTCCGGTATCAGAACCAATATCAGAACCAATATCAGAACCAGAACCAGAACCAGAACCAGAACCAGAATTAGAATTTACAATGAAAAATGAAATTATAAGATTAGAAAAAAATATTGATAAAATAATAGCAAATGAAAAAAAAGAAGAAGATAATGAAAATATATTAACTGCATATAATAGTAGTATAATAGATAGTTCACAAAAAAAACAATTATATAAATATAACAACAATAATGATTTAGATAATAATAACCAACTTAAATGTCATAATATTAATTGTATATTAATGTAAAAAAATATAATATATTTAAAATTGATTTAAACATATAAATATATTAAAATGGTAAATATGGAGAAAAGGGTTAATAGCAAGATTATTGAATATCAAGATCAATTCAAATCTGATATTAAAGTTTGGGTAGAAAAAAATAATACGATTGATTATTCCTGTAAAAGTGAATTGCTAAAATTTATCTATGATTATAATTCTCTTACGTTAGAAAAAGAAGATTTTAGTAAAAGAAAACGAGTTAAGTCTTTTGTTCCTCATTATTTACGTTGTAGTGCTAAACGCGCAAATGGCGAACAATGCACTCGAAAAAAAAAAGATGATTCTTGTTATTGTGGAACACATGATAAAAATCGTCCCCATGGGGTAATTGAATGTGGAGAGTGCAAGGAAGAAAAATTAACAAAAATGTCTGTTTGGCCACAAGAGATTAATGGTATTTTATATTATATTGATGATTTTGGTAATATTTATAAATCAGAAGAAATAATTTCAAATAAAGTAAATCCAAATATTATTGCAAAATATACACTACAAAATGGTATTTATAATATAGTTAAATAATTTAAATATAAAACCAAAAAATATTTTATTATATATATGATTTTTTTTTTGCATTATATAATATCATTTAATTTAAATGTTAATTCTTATATGAATTATCAAAAGTATTCTATAACAAGAAATAGAAATTTGAATTTATTACATGATAATACAGATGTAAATTTAGAAATAAATAATTATAAGAAAACTATAACGCATTCAAATTTTTTAAAGGTAGAAAGAATAATGAAAATATTTAATTATAAAAATTTAAAGCAGGATAATTTAAAAGTTTTTTTACCTTATATTCAAGATGAAATAGAAGAACGTAAAAAATTTTTAACATTATATAAAGAGTATTTATTATATAATAATCTATCATTAAATTCTATTTTAATACATAACATTACAGATTTTATTACTACTAATATAAAACCTCGAAATATTAAGAATGAAATTTTATATTTAATAAATAGAAAAACTAAAGTATATATACATATAGAATTGCTTTTTCCCGGAACTAATATATATCATATTGGAGTAACATTTAAATCATTCGGTTCTAATATTAGATATGATATACGTGGTATAAATTTAGATAATGTATATTGTTTTTTTACAGATAATTTACAAAATAAATTATATTCAAAAACTTTATTTTGGGATTATACAGATAAAACTTTGGGAGAAATAATAGAGTATGAAAAAAATATAGAACATAAATATATACTTGGAATTTATGATTGTAGACATTATGTAAGAAATTTAACAATATGGGCATGTAATAAACCAACTCCCGTGTGGAAATTAATTAAATTAGTAGATTAATATAACAATTTTTTGGTTTTCTTTATTAATTTATTTATAATATTGCTTATAACTGATTCAGAATAATTTGTAGTATACATATAAACACAACTTTTTCTATTGTATTTTTCATTTAAAACAATCGGAATTAAATTAACAAATTGATATTTTGTATCGCTAATTGATTGCGATTGATTATTTTCAATAATATGGATAGAACTTATAGATTTTTTTATAGGTTTAACTTTTCTTTCTACTAGATTAAAATTATAATTAAACTTATATTTAATTATTAAACAATCTCTGCAATTAGATGAACATAAACTTTTATCATATGCTTTGTATGTTTTTCCTTTTATTAATGAGTTACACATATAACAATTATTGGATAAACTCATTTAACGTATTAATTATAATATTATTGTTATTTTCATGATAATACAAAAAAAAATTGATACAGTCAATTTTTTTTTTATAGTATAAAAAGCAAATTATGTCTAATACTATAGATATTAATTTGGCATACCAGACAATAAGTTCAGTGTATAATGTTTCAATTGACCGGATTAAATGTGTATTAGATAATACATTTAAAATTACAGATAATATAAATGATTCTTCTTCTAAACATGATATAAAAGACATTATATTACCATTTTGTGGGGTTATAAATGATAAATGTTGTAAAGCAGTTATTTACAATCATGGACTATACACTCAATGCACAAAAGAAACTATAAACGAGGTATGTAAGGCGTGTTCAAAATTAAAATATGGCCGGATAGAAGAGAGAAATAAAAGCAAACTAGGAGAATTTGTAACACCTGAGGGAAAAAAAGAAATACCATATGATAAGTTTATTAGCAAAAAAGATTATAACATAGAAGATGTTCGTATAGCATTAAATCTATTAAATTTATCATATGATTTAAAAGAAAATAAAGATACTTTACCAAAAAAAAGTAGGGGACGACCAAAGAAAGTACAAAAAGAGGAAAGTGACAATGATGAAAATGAAGAAATAGAAGTAACAAAGATAGAAATTAATGGAAAAATCTATTTTAAAACCCAAGATAATGTAATATTAAATATTGACAATTATGAAGTAGTCGGAATTTATAAAAATGGAACTATTGACCAATGTATAAATTAAATTATATACATACTTTTAATTTTTTTATATTTATAATAAATTATAAACCATAATTTATTATATAATAAATTATAAAGTAAAAAAAAAACTGCAAGTTAATTCGCAGCTGGCGAGTCTTAGCATATACTAGATCCTCCTTAATAGTTATATTGGGACCTGACACCGTATATTGATCAATAGGAGGCCAACCCTACATTTCAATATTTCAAAACGTGCAGGAGTAATCCCAATATTACTATAAGAATCATGTCGTATTATGCTATGTAGCGTGAGATGGTATTTTTTTTTGTCGTTTCGATTGAGCTCACAGGCGTATCATCAAACAAATTATGATTAATTATACCTTTACTCCGGGCTAGAGAGACAGGGTGATCAGTCCTGTATGGTATAATTTACCCCGTTGAAAACGACTATTTGTGGGGAGTACTATTATCTAAATATACATTAAAAATTATATTAATAGTCATAATTAATAAATAAAATATACATAATCAATTTTTTTTTAATTTTACTACGGATATTTTATAATCTTTACTAATATCTTTATATAATTAATTATAAAATACTTCGACCTTTGTTGTATTTCTAAAGTTGTGATAAGTTTTGCAAAGCAAAACTTCATATAGGAAGGTTTAAGGAAACCTTGGTTTCTTTAAGGCCAAAGAAAGGTGTGTAAAAAAAAGTAGTAAAGTGGTGAATAGTAAAGTAAAATTGAAAGATAGTGTAAGTGTTTAGGGTGGTAGTTGCTTGGCCTTGGCGTTCCATTCATGACGGTCGGCGTCG
>Ga0228615_1000071_pt1 | contig 54768 bp, 28 predicted proteins | sample 16DmetaG_FD_190530 | JGI IMG/M metagenome (GOLD analysis project Ga0228615, IMG submission 190530) | Seawater microbial communities from Monterey Bay, California, United States - 16D | ecosystem: Environmental > Aquatic > Marine > Coastal | place: USA: California | collected 2016-10-17
ATACAAATCCTTCACAGGGTTATGTTTTAATACATAATGGTAATGCTCACACATTTGATGTAGGCGGAACTAAACCGTCAGTATATATTGATTTAAATGGAAAAAGTGATGTTAGAAAAGTAGTTCATTATGCATTAACTGGTCATACTGCAAATTCATTTATAGTAGTTGCAAGTGATGATGCAACAAATTGGACAGTTGTTTCAGAACCATCATCATATCAAATATCACCAAATGCTAATTCATATTATAATATAATAGATATTATACCTGATTCTATATCTGGTAATTTTTATCCTAGAAAATGGAAAATACAAGGTAGTAATTCAACTACATGGACAGATATAAGTGGTATGGAGTTCGACAATTCACGCTGGTTAAATAATAATGAAATAGAAATAGATGTTAACTTAAATAGAGAAGCATATTCTAAATATCGAATATTATTTCCACATGTAGATATAAGTGGTTCTCCAAATCGTTCTGTTCGTTATATAGAATTAAATACATTAGATAATTATCCGATTGATTCTAGTGGATCATATAGTTTAAATAATACAGTATTATCACAATATATGAATTTACCAATAATAGGCACAAATTTTATAAGTACAGGAAAAATAGGAGGTTCAGAATTAAAAAAATATAGATATTGGGGTATAAGTAGTGCATCAAATGGAACATGGTCAAATGATTCATATAAATTTCTCTGGGCAACATTTCATGATAATAATGATAATATATTGAATGGAATGACTCAATTAGAAGTTGTATGGAATAGTAGTGCTCTATCAGAAGTTGATAATGGTTCATTGCTTGGTTCAAATTGGCCATTAAATGGTAATACGGCAAAACAAGCAGGAATAAATCTACCAATTTTAGGAACAACTACATGGTGCAGTTCTACAAGTAATCCACTTGAAAAAAATATAAAAGTAGAATTAAATATAAGATCAAAAGTATGGATGATATGGAGCCATCATAAAAATGGTTACTCGGGAAGTAATGAACACGCAATAGATGTAAATGGATGGATTTTTGTAGGTGAGTATGATATAATATCACCAACAACCAATTATAATTCTGAAACATATGAATGGGGAACAGATAGAGTTTATTATCGTATATATGATGCTGGAACTTATTATTTTGATGATAATGCAGCACATTACTTTTTTGAAAGAGAAGATTCTGCATATACTATGAAAGAGAATGAATTCTATTATAAAAATAATCGTGTAAATGTAAATACTTCATTATATTTTAATGATTATACAAGTAATGGTATTTTAAATACTGAAGTAGGAGATACATTAGGTTCTGCACCAATGTCAGAATATTGGAACTGGAAAGGAGATAATCCATTAATACATGTTGATTTAGGAGAACCAAGAGAAGTACGAAAGGTTATTCATGTTGCTAGAAAAAATCATACTATGTATAGTCCAATTATAGTAGCAAGTAATGATCAAAATAATTGGACAATTGTAGGCGGAATCGGAGATCCGGACAATTATAATTCACCTAATTATGGTAATGATAATGAATTATGGATTCGTACAATACATATTAATCCAGTTCAAGTTAATAATATAACAAAAGATGATAATAACAGTATAATTTTAAATGATAGAACAAAATTGTATTTACTTAAATATCCAGATATGCCTATAGAATATCGCGATGATTTAATTAAAAACCCAAAATGGTTAATAGATACAAGTAATGATTGGCAACTATTATCAAATACAGATGATTTTATAGTAAATTCAACTGGTTCTAATTTTATGGAACTTTGGTCAAAAACATTATCCCCTGGAAGATATACTAATATTGATAATACAGCAGGAATTTATTTATTTGAATCACAAGATTACGTGGATATTAGTGTAAGTTGGGTAGGTTCAGGAGTCAATCAAACAAACGCAAATCCTTTAAATATAGTTAACCGTAATAGTATTTTAACATATGGTGGTAATGAAGGAACTGCTACTGTATTATCAGATTTAAGTGGTATTAAAAACAGATATAATGATGAGAGTTTATTAAAATATGATATAGATTTAACACTTGGTAATATTGTAGGAACTACTGATTGGGGCACAGATAATAATACAGTAACATTTAATAAAAAAACAAAAGCGTGGAGATTAGATATTTCAAATAATAATATATCTAATACTGGTTGGACTAGATTAAATTCAAATACTAATTATATTGGTTCAAGCATGTTAAATGTTGAATCAGAAAATGATAAAATTATTTTTACAACACCATCATCATTACAAAATACAACAAATGATGTAACTGTAGCAGTATCAGCATATTTAACATCTAAAGGTGTTGGTCCATTAATTAATATAGGAGAAAATTTTGAAATAACTTCATTGGATTTACCAGGTTATCCAATTGGTGTAAAAATAAAAGATGAATTACTATCAACATTTCAAAAAGAGCCTGATAAAGTCTTAACTCCTTATGCCAGTATAGATACTCCTAGTTCAATTAATGCTAATACACAGTGGAACCAGGCTCCAATACCTTTAACAACATCTACTATGTTAGGATGGTATGGATGTAAACCTGATAAAGATTGGTCTATTGTTTTAAAAACAGATGCTCGTTGCAAGTTTATTGCAAGATGGGGAAATGCATGGGGTGAGAATAGTCTTAACATATCTGATAATTATGGTTGGAATGCCGATGCACCCGGTCATTTTAATGTGCTTTGGACAAATGTTATAAGTTTAAGTGTAATGGGCATACCTGGCGATGAAAGTGCTAGAGCACATATAAATTCTATGAGTTTTGCAGTATCATATGATAATTCTTTATACCAAAGTGATCCAGCCAATGTTACTTCAATTACAACTGGGCCACAAACAGAAAATGCTGCTATAAAATTATATCTCAAAATAGGCGATGGTGAATGGACATTACCTGAACTTAGCCAGGCTCATCACTATGGAATACCAGTTGATAATCCACCTCCTTCACCATCTACTTTTAAAGCACCATATACTTCTGCTAGTAGTTATGGACACGCATATGGTGGTGCTTCACAAATTGAGGAATTAGAACTATATAATGATGTATGGGCACCGCCCGCATTTATTTCTGTTTCAAAGCCAGATCCAATATTATATTATCCTATTAAAAATAAATGGCAATTTTATGTAGCATCTAAAAAAGGAGATTTAATAAAATTCTATGTTGATGGTAATTTAATTGGATCACTTGAATATAAAAATACTAATTCACTTAAAGCAAATCCATATTTTACATCAGCTACAACTATTACTACAAATAGCGATTGGCCTGATGGTGCGGGCTTTGAAATTGCACACTCGTCTGTTCACGGCTCATATTACACTGGTTGGCAAGCGTTCCGAGACCCGGTCCTTGCAACTGATAACGCGTACGGGTGGATCTCGGATCCGCACACATCGACCATCGACGAGTGGGTGACGATCACATACCCTACGTCGGTCTTCCTGAAGCGGTACGTTCTGACGGCGCGCACTGGTGCATCTTACCACCCAGCATCGTGGAAGATACAAGGCTCAAATGACAGCGGCACAGTTGCAAGTCGGACTTGGACCGACATTGGATCACTGCAGATCGCCGACCCGCCATGGGTGGAGCATCAGGTGACTGAGATCGATGTCTCCTTTAACACAGTGAATTACAGCTCGTACCGTGTGTTGTGTCCAAATGCAGCTAATCAAGGACAAGATGGGCACCGCTCGATTCGTTACATACAGTTATATACAACAGAATCATTATCTGAATTATATTTTACAGATTCTTTTAATGCAATATCAAGTATAGCAAAAACAGATATATCAATAAATATTCCAAATATAGGAAACTTTAAAGATATAGGTGTGTGGAGTGGCGAATTAAGTAGTGAAGAAGTAAAAAATTTACAAAATAATTATGGTATAAATTTGAGTTCAGGAGAGAATGCACTATTAGAGTATGTAAATTATAATAAACAAGATATTGAATTTATAAGTGATATAAGTAATATAGAATTATATACTGCAACATATATGCCTGGCAATTATATATTAGATAATCATAAAAGTTATTACATGTTTCAAGATTATAATTTATATAGTCCATTTACAGTAAAATGGAATGGTAATATTTTAAATGAAATATATGATAAAAATTTATTTCCAGTATTAAATATTAAGGCTGATGATGTAGAAACAGTAGAAGTATCTTATCCATTAGATCTTACCACATCAACGTCAGTAATGACAAATTATGGCGCTACCTTTTCAGCCGAAGGTATGCATCAAACCCCAGGAAATTATGCATTAGCAAATCCCTTTGCGCTCGGAACACCGTTTACAATTTCTACGCGTGTAAAATGGGACACATTCTTGCCATATAATTACATTATTGAGTTTAAAAACAATGATGGGTCCAATGTTATTCGTGTTGGTCCTTGGGCAAATAATCAGCTTCACTACGGACAAAGTACACCCAGCTGGATTAACATACAAACCACTATGGCATTAAATACTGATACTTGGTATGACATTATAGTAACTCACAGCGGAAGTGAAGTAAAGATTTACATTGATGGAGTAGAAAAAGCCTCTGGATTAGCAGATTCGATTGATTCTATCACAAGAAATATACATGGAATATTATATCCTCATCAGAATCAGAGCCAGTGGCCTCAAGGTTCAGCGACAGTAGAGTATGTAAATATTTATAATGAAGTATATCTACCTAATCAAATTTCTAATGGAATTTCTAATCAAGTTATTAATAATAATAAACAATTTTATTATAATGAACCAGGGTTTATATCTGCAGGATTATCATTACCAATGATTGGTTCGAGTGAATATTTAATTGATACAAATGTTATAGTAACATTATCTAAAAGAACAAAAGTGTGGTTAATACGTTCAAATTATACAGATGATTATACTATAGATTTATCGGGATGGAATTATTTTATAGAAGCACCGATGATTATATATGAAAATATTGATACAAGTAGTAATTGGTATAATGATAAATTATATTGGAAGATTTTCGAACCAGGAAATTATGATTTTAATCATATGTCACAACATGATAGTAGTGCAAATAATTCAATACAAGGTTTAAGTACATATTTATTCGAACCGATATTAGAAAAACCGCCATTAATAATAACTTTGAATGGTAATATTAGCATGACAATAGGTCAGGATGAAACATTTAATGATCCAGGTATAATGAGTGTAGTCAATGAATTAAATTCTTCATTAAGTAATTATACAGTATCAATAGATTTTGTAAAAATAGATACATTACCACATACTAATGTAGATAATATAACAGGTAATTTAGGAATATATACATTAACATATAATGTAACAGATGAATTTAATAATACTGGAAGAGCAGATAGATATGTAACAGTAGTAGATAATATACCACCAGTAATTACATTAATAAATGGTAATATATCATTAAATCAAGGTGATAGTTTTGTTGATCCAGGTATAACAGTAACTGATATAAGTGGTGATCCAAATATAGATAGTAAACCTATATCAAAAACATTAGTAGATAGTAATAATATAGTACAATCATTAACATCATTTACTCAGACAGCAGGAATATATACATTAACTTATTCAGTAACAGATAATGCTAATAATACAGGAACAGCAATAAGACAAATAACAATAATAGATAATATACCACCGGTACTTACAATAAATGGTGGTAATATTACACAGCCTGCTGGTATGAGTTTTATTGATCCTGGATTAGAAAGTGTTACTGATATAGGTGGTGATCCTAATATTAACAATAGAACTATTGTAAAAACAATAGTTGATAGTTATAATAATATTAAATCAATAGATACATTTTATAATGTTCCTGGAACATATACATTAACATATTCAGTAACAGATAATGCTAATAATACTGGCACTGCTAGTAGAGAAATTTCAATAACAAATTCAGAAGTACCAAATGAATATCCATTATCAGGATTAAAAGCATATTATAAACGTGGTGACTGGGATATAGAAAATAATACTTGGCCAAATAAAGGATCTTCAGGTAATGATGCAGTATTATCAGGTAGTGGATTTACTGAGTCAAATAAAGCAGGATATGGTGCAACAGTAAATGTTTCTGCATTAGAAGGAACTACTTCATCAACTATATCATTTGGTAATATTATAGAAAATGAATATACGGTATGTTCACTAACGCGTTATACGGGAAATAATAAACAACGTATTTTACAAGGAGATCCTACCTGGTCTCATGGACATCATGATGGTAAAGTAGGGGTAATTTATTATCATCCAGTAACATTAACACCATGGCAAAATAATGTAATTCCAGATACAGATTGGGTAGTAATGTGTGCAACCAATAGTGGATTAAATGTTGCATTGGTAAATGGAGAAAATATGTGGTATAATACAGATAGCAATAATGGTAATGGTAATATAAGTGTATACATAAATGGTGGTGCAACTCCAAATGAATTTTCCGACTTTGCGATTGTAGAATTAGTAGTATGGAATCGTGGGTTAACAGAAACAGAAATGAGAGCAGTAAGTAATTATATGATGAATAGTATTTATCCTGGTCCAGAAATTCCATCAATTTACCCATCGGGATTAAATGCATGGTATGCACCTGGTGATTTTAATATATCAAATAATAAATGGCGTGATCGTAGTGGTAATAGTCAAGATGCAGTTTTATCTGGTGTTGGTTTTGTTTCATCTAATACTTCAGGACATGGTTCATATGCAGATATTCCAGCATTAGAAGGAACTACAACATCAAGTATATCATTTGGTAATATTATAGAAAATGAATATACGGTATGTTCAATAACACGTTATACAGGAAATAATAAACAACGTATTTTACAAGGAGATCCTACCTGGGCTCATGGACATCATGATGGTAAAGCAGGAGTAATTTATTATCATCCAGTAACACTAACATCATGGCAAAATAATGTAAGTCCAGATACAGATTGGGTAGTAATGTGTGCAACTAATAGTGGATTAAATGTTGCATTGGTAAATGGAGAAAATATGTGGCATAATACAGATAGCAATAATGGCAATGGTAATATAAGTGTATACATAAATGGTGGTGCAACTCCAAATGAATTATCGGACTTTGCGATTGTAGAATTAGCAGTATGGAATCGAGGTTTAACAGAAACAGAAATGAGAGCAGTAAGTAATTATATGATATCTCGTCTAAATTTTGCAAAATTTTCAATTCCATCAGCATATCCGGAAAATGGGTTATTTGCATGGTATGTTCCTGGAGATTATGATATTTTAAATAAAATATGGCCAGATCGTAGTGGTAATAATAATACTGCTGTATTATCAGGAAGTGGACATATATCTACATATAATTCAGGTAATGGTTCAAGTGATAATGTATATGCATTAGAAGGCACAACTTCATCTATTATATCTTTTGGTGAAATTATTTCATCCGATACAGAATATACAGTATGTTCTATTACACGCTATACCGGAGGAACAAATAAGAGAATTTTAGTAGGTGATCATCCATCTGGATCTAATAACTGGTTACATGGTCATTACGAAAACAATAAAACGGGTGTTGTGCACTATGGTAATTGGAATAATTGGAATGTAAATATATCACCTAATACAAACTGGTGTGTTGTAATTGCTAGTAATTCATCAACAAATCTATTTTTAAATGGTAATAATATAGGAAGTAATATTATTAATGACAGCAGTGTAAATAGTATCTGGATAAATGGTGGTGATCAAAATCCTGGACAAGAGTCTGATTTTGCTATAATGGAATTAGCAGTTTGGAATAGAGCATTAAGCGAATCTGAAATGTTATCAGTTTCTAATTATATGATGGCTCGATTAAATAATTATCAAACGTTTGCTACTCCATCTGCTTATCCATCAGGAATGAAAGCATGGTATGCACCTGAAGATTTCAAAATAAATATACCAAATCCTATTTGGCCAGATCGTAGTGGTAATGGTAACCATGCAATATTATCTGGCAGTGAATTTACTTCATCCAATAATATAGGTAATGGTTCAATAAGTAATATATCAGCATTAGAAGGAACTATATTATCAAGTATATCTTTTGGTAATGTTATAGAGAATGATTTTACAATATGTTCAATAACACGATATACAGGAGATACTAATCAAAATAGAATTTTAACAGATCCAAATGGTTGGTCGCATGGACATCATAGTTCTGGAACAGGAGTTGCATATTATGGTTCATGGATGACAGCGCAACAAGATCATGTTGTTCCTGATACAAATTGGGTAGTTATGTGTGGTACTAATTCAGGTTCAAATTTGAAATTAGTAAACGGAATTAATGTTGGAACAAGTACTGGTGGTGGTGGTAGTACAAGTTTATTTATTAATCCAAAAAATTCTGATAATCCATGGAATATGCCTGGATCAGATTTTGCAATAATAGAATTAGCAATTTGGCCGCGCGGATTAACGGAAGAAGAAATAAACAATGTAAGTGAATATATGATATCAAGAATAAATTTACCAAGTTATCCATCAGGAATGGTGGCATATTATGCACCAGGCGATTTTGATATAAGTAATAATATATGGAATGATCGTAGTGGTAATAATAATCATGCAATATTATCAGGTGATGGATATAGTGCATCAATTGATGGATATGCAATAGAAGGTTCTAAATCGTCTATTATTAAATTTGGAAATATTATAAAAGAAGAATTTACTATATGCTCAGTAACAAAATATATAGGAGAAAATAAAAAGAGAATTTTAAATGGTAATAATGATAAAGGAGTAGATTGGTTACACGGACATTATGATGGAGATACCGGAGTAGTATATTATGACTTTCCACCTAGATCAATGCCACGATTCCATATTCTAGCGCCAGGTTATAATAAAATACATACTATAAGTACTAGTAATAGTAATGCTGGATATTTTTTAACAATGAGTCGTAATGGTAATAGATTAATTGAAGGTAATAGTTCAGGTTTATGGTTTTATGAATGGAATAGTTTAACAAATAGTTGGAATTATATTAAGGAAGAAAGTGTAAATGGTTGGGGAGATGTATATTTGAGTGATGATGGTTCGCGATATATTGTTGGGGAAAATACTAATAATCCAAGTAGAGTGCTAATATATTCATGGAATACTAATACAGTATCGCCGCTAGCAATTATTGAATCTGATAGTAATGACAATAATACATTTTGGGGTGAATATGTAGAAATGAGCGGTGATGGAAATGTAGTTGCATTTAGCGCACGTACATCTGATACTCCATATACTGATGCGGGTCATGTCGAAGTATGGCGTGCTACAGATTATACAGGAACATTATGGGAGCAAATTCCATCTAGTGGAGATAATACTAAATTATCAGGAGGTATTCAGAATGATCAATATGGGTATCATGGTGTTCATCTTAGTAATGATGGAATGCATGTTGCTATAGCAGCACCAGGTAGTAAAACGGTAAGTGTATATCAATACAATAATATTACAGAAATTTGGAGTATAATGGGCGCATCTATATTATGTCCTACCATGAATACTTGGATGAGATTACAATTAAGTGCCAATGGTAAACGACTTGCAATTGCTGTAATATATGTAGCAAGTGGTAATGAAAAAGTTAATATTTATGATTATAATGAAACTAGTAATACGTGGGAGGACATTTTAACAAATAATAATCCAATAATTGGACCTAATACAACAAGTTCAGGATTTGGACGAGATATGGCTATGACATCAGATGGTAATGTAATAGTAATAGGTGCAAGACAACCAAATGGCGCATCAACAGGTGGTGTATGGGCTTATGGATTAGATGGGACAACTTGGGAACAAATTGGTTCAGAAAATTATGGTTTAAATGGATCTTATATGGGTTCAGGTATAGCAATAACTAGTGATGGTCTAAAATATGTAGTAGGTGCAAACGGTAATGGTGAGGTTTTAACATATGTAACTGATTATAACATACCACTTGATATATTATATCATGGTAAATCATTACCATTTCATGTGTCTGTCTCTAAATATACATCAATAGGTGAAATTGTAGGAGAGAATGCAGGAGACTATGCTGGTAGTGTTGTAAAATTAAGTGATGATGGAAATATTCTTGCTGTTGCTGCATATATGCCTAGTGCGGGTAGAGGCGGAAGTGTACGTGTATTTCATTATGATAGTGTTTCTGAAGTTTGGAATCCGCGACTACCGACTCTAGTACCTGATACTAACTATGAACGTTTAGGAACATCTATGGCAATGAGTTTTGATGGTAGTATTATTGCAGCCGGCGGTCCAAGTTATAATGGTAATTATTCAGAGTCAGGACGGGTTAAAGTTTGGAAATGGAATGATAATACCAATTTATATGTCCCGATGGGTCAAGATTTAAATGATGGCACACAGATTGGTGATCGTTTTGGTTATACCTTGGCATTAAGTGGTAATGGTCAGGTACTTGTAGTAGGTTCAAACAAATATCCAAGTGGATATTTCCGTAGTTATTCTTATAATGTTGGAAATAATACTTGGGATCCCGCGGGGCAAATATTTAATCAAGCATATAGTGTAACGTCACTAGAGTTGAATATAAATGGAAATATTCTCGCAGTAGGAACAGCACGGGACAATTCAGAAAAAGGCAAAGTGCGTTTATATGAATGGGATGAAACTGCTTCAAATTGGTTAGAAAGCCGTCCAGAACTTGTTGGTGATGATACAAAGGATCACTTTGGATTTTCGATAGCCATGAATAATGATGGAAGTATTATTGCTGTTGGTTCTTCGCAGAAAAACAATACTACTACAACAAAAGGTTTAGTGCGTATATGGGAGTGGTCAGTTACAAATACATGGGTTGAGCGCGGAAATGGAATTTATGGAGAGGCAGAAGGTGATAAAAGTGGTTGGTCAGTAGGAATGAATAATGATGGTAATATTATTATCGTGGGCGCACGTTATAATGATGCTGAAGGTGGTAACGATAATGGTCATGCGCGTGTATATGTATGGGATGCCGAAAATAATTCATGGGAACAAGCAGGTTTAGATATAGATGGTGTTGAATCGGGCGATGAAAGTGGATGGTCAGTGGCAATAAATAATGATGGAACAGTAATTGCAGTAGGAGCAAGAACTTATGATGCACCTAATAAAGGAAACGCTGGACACGCGCTTGTTTATGCTGCTGAAATAAATACCAACAAACTAAATGTTCTACCTACACCTCCTACTACTGGAGGACCTCCTTCAAATATGGACTGGAAATGGCCAGCAGAGCATAATGTTATATGCAAGGATTACCATCCCAAGTTTGGCGGCGGTGTAGAGGAGGTAGGTGGCTATGGCAAAGGTCCATATAGACTGATAAACGCGTGCGACAGTGTGGATATTCCTTACGAGTACAACTCTTTAGGCGTATATCACTCGGAATGGGGGGTGGGTGGTGGCGATTATATCGATTTTATCTTCACATTTGAGGATGCAAACACCTGGTGTAGTGGTTACCGTCAGATGGGTCACTCAACTTGGGGTGGGGGAAGTTTCACAAAAGATATTGAGATCTATACGGGTGATGAAAACTTTGGTCCATGGACACTTGTTGCTACTGATACTCATGATATGTGGAATAATAATGGGTCAAATATATTCTCAAGCGATGTGACCACAACCGAGTGGGTGCCCACCGCACCCAGCAAGTATTTACTCGTCCGCACGCTTATGAATCATTCCGGCGCGGGGAATGTGACAGTCCACTACTTACAGCTCAAGTTTGCGGTTGGTGTTTCAGCAAATTCTACCGTAACTAATAATAATGATTGGATAGTTACTTGTGGTACAAATGCTATTGCGTCTGATGGAAATCAAACTATTTTAGTAAATGGTGATATCGTAAATATACCGTCTGAATCAGAACAAGAATTTCCTTATAATGATTATGTTTATAAAATTGATAATACAATTGAAGGAATAAGTGTTAATGTTCCTGGTTCTGAATTAGGAGGATGGGCTGGTTCGATAGAAAAAGATTGCGGTATATATTTTAAAGTTGAAACTAATTCAAGTAGTTGGCAAGGAAACATATTAGGTTTACTTACTCATAATCCAACAGGAGCATATGGTACTCCAATAATGCAGTCATGGCTACAAACTGATGCGTTATTTTTTCAAATAAATCACTCTAGCGGTAATCATATAACCACATATGTTCCATTCACTATTTCTCCATCTACTGTTTATGAAATATATATTACATGGCATGCTATGTCATCATCACATCCTACTGCACCAGATTTAAATGATATTGTAATTGGATTCCGTGAATCAGGTGGAAATTGGGTAAATCGCACAGCTAACGATGGTAATAATACAAGCGACACGCTTGAATTGTCAAATAATGAGAATTTTAGTGTTGAAAATAATATAGCAACATCAGTAATAGGTATTAATGGAAATGGCGATATAAACAGTAATGGTGGTAATCCAGGCACTAAAGTAATAGATTTCCGACTTTACAACAAATATCTTGATCATAATGAATCTGCGCCAGCACCATCACCTGTTGTTTATGGTGGTAATGGTAATATTTTACTAAATATAAATGATGGACCAACTAATGAATGTTCAGATTTTGCAATTTTAGAATTGGCAATTTGGCCTCGTGCTTTGACAAGTGAAGAAATGAAAATAGTTACTAATAATATGATTAAAAATATACCTGAAAAAATACTACAATTTAAAGAGAAATATGATGGTTATATGTTAATGGGTGATTATATATATGGTAGAAATGAAACTCAAAATAATGAATTTGGAACATCAGTAACATGTAATAAAGAAGGTAATGTTATTGCAATTGGTGCTGAAAATCATGATAGTGGTAGAGGTGTAGTATGTGTATATGAATGGGATGGAACAAGTTGGCAACCACGCGGTTTTAATATTGTTGGTGAAAATACAGGTGATAAATGTGGGGTATCTGTATCATTGAATGATGATGGAAATATAATAGCAGTAGGAGCAAATTTATCAGATGGTGGTAATGGTTCGGTACGAATTTTTGAATGGGATGGAATTAGATGGCAAATTCGTGACAAACTTACCGGTAGTAGTGGTGATGCTCATGGTTATTCGGTAGCAATAAATTCAGATGGAACTGTAGTTGTATTTGGTGGTTATGGCGCAAATGGTGGGGCAGGAGAAGTAAGAATTCATGTATGGAATAATTCTATCTATGAAAAACGTGGAAATTACATACCAGGTGAATCTACTTTAAATATTGCTGATAATTTTGGATCTTGTGTAGCAATAAATGGCGATGGTACAATTATTGCAGGCGGAGCATTGTATGCTGATCCAAATAATAATACTGCGGCTGGTAATGTTCGTGTATTTTCATATAATGATACAAGTGATACTTGGGATATACGAGGAACATTTAATGGCGTGAATGCGCATGATTATACATGTGCCGTATCATTAAGTAAAGATGGTAATATTGTTGCTGTAGGATCACCTGGATATGATGATGCAGGCAATGCTTATGGACAAGTTTTAACTTATGAATGGAATGGTAATGAATATATTTCTCGTGGTATAATCATTGGAGAAAATCTTCATTCAATAGGACATTCTGTTGCATTAAATGGTGATGGTAATGTTTTAGCAATATCAGCAAAATCCGGTGATTATCCTCAAACAAATGAAACACGTGATAATATAGGTTATGTTGTTATTTATACATGGGATGGAACGACTTGGTCACAATTAGGATCTAAACATTATGGTGATAGGGCAAATGATAACTTTGGTTGGTCTGTTGCAATAAATCATAGTGGAACAATGTTTATATCATCATCAAAATCTCAATTACCTGAATATGCTCGCACATATAGAACATATAATAAAGTCAATATTCCATCAGCATATCCAGAAGATGGGTTATTTGCATGGTATGCGCCTGGTGATTTTAATTTAGAAAATTATAGTTGGCCAGATCGTAGTGGTAACAATAATGATGCTGTATTATCTGGAACTGGATTTACTATATCAAATAAAAGTGGTAATGGTAGTTTAAGTAATGTAATAGCATTAGAAGGCAGTGAATCATCTATAATATCTTTTGGTGAAATTATTTCATCTGATGCAGAATTTACAGTATGTTCTATAACAAGATATACAGGAGGAACAAATAGGCGAATTTTGAATGGATATCATTCATCTGGTGCTAATTGGTTACATGGTCATTGGGCTGACTATGCAGGAGTAATACATTATAATGCTTTCAATGGTAGTATTGAAAGTCGCGTTAATCCTAATACAAATTGGATAGTAACAATTGCTAGTAATCAATCATCGCATCTATTTGTTAATGGAATTAATTATGGAAATACAATTGTGAATAGTGCTGTAAGTAGTTTATGGATTAATGGAGGAGATCATATGCCGGGTAATGGTTCAGATTTTGCTATAATGGAATTAGCGGTTTGGAATAGAGGATTAAGCGAATCTGAAATGTTATCAGTTTCTAATTATATGATGCATCGTTTAAATCATACACCATTATTAAAAACACTTCCATTGCCTGCTTCTTATCCATCTGGAATGAAAGCATGGTATGCACCAGGCGGATGGAATATTCAAAATAATATTTGGTATGATGAGACAGGTAATGGATTTGATGCTGTTTTATCTGGAACTGGATTTACTAATAAATATTATACTAATACAAATAAAGTTGTTTCAGGTAACTGGTATGTTGATACTGAAACGAGCAGTAGCAATAACAACTCACAACAAAATATAGGTGCAAATAATATACATGTATTATCGGGAACTACATCATCAAATATTGAATTTGGAAATGTAATAGACAATGAGTTTACAGTATGTTCTATCACACGATATAGTGGAACTAATAAAAAAAGAATATTAAATGGTGGTAATGGAACAAATTGGATGCACGGACATTGGAATGGAGCGACAGGAGTAGTATGGTATGAAGATAATTATGGAAATTTATCATCTAGCACTCCAACAAATAAATCACAATTTAATTATACTTATGTAGATAATAACGAAAGATGGCAAGTTGTATGTGCAACAAATACAACTGCATCAGATGGTAAACAAACTACTTTAGCAAATGGAAGAAATGTATCTGTTCCTGGTGGAGGTGTAGGTGGAATAGATCTTAATATAAATGGTGATAGTTACCCTGCTGAAAGGTCAGATTATGAAATAGTTGAGTTAGCAATATGGCCACGAGCATTAACTGAATATGAAATGAAACAAGTTTCAAGAATTATGATGATGAAAATAAATATGCCATTTTTTGAATATGATAGTTATGAAAATGGAAAAGTAATATTTAATTATTATGGCGGTGTTAGCTCGTCCGATTGGATAACTGTTCGCGCAGGGACAACTTATGGTGCATATGGTTATCCTGATTATAATAATTATAAAGAGCCAAATGGACAAGTAAAAGTTAATCATGCTAGAACTGGAGATGAACTAGCAGAAGTATTTTATGCAAATGGAGACAAGAGTTTATATGGGCCTATTGAATTTACAGTATAATGATAAAGTATAAATAAATAATAATTATAAAATGATATATTTAATTAAAATAATTAAAATATAAAATTTATTATATCTTAATTATTTAAAAATGTCAGGAAATATAATTCAAACATATAGAAATAATGTATTTACTCAATTTAATTCACAAATAAGACCATGGAGATTATATGCATCAAGTATATATCATGATCCATCATTAGTAACAGATATATCATATTTAACAGGAACTTCTGTATATGATGCATATGAAAATACATTAAATATAGAAGCATCGGGTTCAAATATTAATTTTTATACAAATGATAATTATAAAACATATTTTAATGGAGATGTATGTGTTGATAAAGATTTATCGTTAAATAATAAATTAGATGTAGGTGGTGTAGTAAGTGCATTAAGATTTGTAGGTGATGGTACATCATTAACTGGAACAGGTTCTTTAGCATTACAAGAAAATAAAGATTGTTCATTTGGTTTAGTAGAGATGTCAAAATTGATAGTATTTAGTGATGTATCATTTAATGGTATTGTAGATTTTTCAGAAAATTTATATGTAAATGGAGATGTATCATTTCAAAGAAATTTGGATGTATCTGGAATATTATTTGCAACAAAATTATTAGGAGATGGTAGTGATTTAACAGGTGTAGGGCAATTGGCATTAAAGCAAGTATTAGATGCATCATTGGGATTTACAGAAATATCAAATTTATTGGTAAATAAAGATGTAAATATTACAGAAAATTTGATAGTAGTAGGTGATGTATCAATAAATAAAAATTTAAAAATAGATGGAACATTTACAGATGGAAACTATATATTTGATACAGATGGTAATGTAAGTGGGTTGGGAACAGTTAGTTGTGGTTCAATAACATCAACAGGAAATTTAGAATTGATGGGAACAATAAAATTAGATAGTACAACAATAACAAAAGAAGAATTAGGAGTATTAGACGGAGTAATAGCAGGAACAGCATCAGCAACAAAAGCATTGGTATTAGATTCAAATTCAAATATATTTGGATTAAGAAATATGATAGGAACAGGAGTAATAGAAGCTGCAAAAGATGATGATAAAACATCTTATTTTGGGAGAGCAGCAATAGGTTATGCTGGAAATGTAAGTGTAAGTGATTTTGCAAGTTTTTCACATGTAGATAAAGTAGGGCCAAGTGATTATGCATTACTTCAAGGTTCAGATGGAACAACATTTTTAAATTCATCATCAGGAAAAAATCTTCATTTAAAAATAGGTGATTCAACACAATTTTATATAGAATCAACAAATAAAATAGGTATAGGTACAACAGATTCAGCATTAATAACAGAAAAAGTATCAATAAATGGAAAAGTAGCGGCATTAGGTTATGAAAATTTTTCAGATTCAAGAATAAAATTTGATAAGAAAAATATAGAAAATGGATTAAATATATTAAAGAATTTAACACCAAAATTATATAATAAATTGGATGATTTTGATAATAGTTTAAATTTAAGAAAAGAGGTAGGTTTTATAGCACAAGAAGTATTAATGATTGATGATATATCATTTGTAGTAAAAACAAGAGAAAATGATGGTTTATATACATTAGATTATGGTAGTATATTTGCAATTAATGTAGCTGCAACAAAAGAGTTAAATAGTTTAGTAGAAAATTTAAGGAATGAAATAGATATTTTGAAAGATGAAAATAACACGATGAAAGAAGCAATAAATAAATTATTATTAAAGATAGATGAGAATAAAATTTAATGAAATAATTAAATATTATGAAATAATAAGTGTATAATGAGGGAAGAGTTTTTTGAAAGGATACCAGATGATATAATGAATATAATTTTTCGCTATATCAAACCATCTGTGAAATATAGTTTAACAAAAAATTATTTTGAGAGATATTATTGTTATAGATTTGGATATATAAATAATAGAGTTTTATTATACTATGTGAGAAAATTACCAATGCCATATGAGTGTTATGTAATAAGAGAGTTAAATTATATAAAATATATATTAAAAAATGATGTATATATAGTATTAAAAAATATAATAGATTATAAGTTAACAAAAGATAGAAGTAATTATATAATTAAGAAACCAATAATATTTGAAAATATTAAATTTAAAAATTTTATAGATTTTTGTTATTTATTGTCTATAAAATATAAAAGTATTAGAATATTAGAATATTTAACAAAAATTATAATGATAAATGGTATAACTATATCAAAAAAGTTAAAAAATTATGATAGAAGTAATCGTGATAAAAGAAATTTAAAAAATAAGAATAAAAGATGGAATGCGTAATTATATTTGTATTAAAAAAATAATAGAAATATAAGATTAAAAATAATAGTATGGAAACAATAAAGTTAAATGAAATATTAGAAAGAAAACAAATAGAACAAGATATAGAGTATATATTGAATAATTTCAATAAAGATGAAAAATATAAGAGAGGTATATATATATATGGAGATAGTGGTATAGGTAAAACGAAATTTATAATAAATTTGTTGAAAGAATTAAATTATGATGTAATTTATTATGATAATAGTATAATAAGAAATAAATCGTTAATTGATAATATAGGTTCTCAAAATTTGAGTAATTCAAATGTCTATAGTATGTTTACAAATAAACCAAAAAAGATAGTAATAGTGATAGATGATATAGACGGTATGAATTATGGTGATAAAAATGGTATAATATCATTAATAAAATTAATAAGAATAAAGAAGACTAAGAAGCAAAAATTAGAAAATTTGACAAATAATCCAATAATTTGTATAAATAATAAAAATAATGATAAAAAAATTTTAGAATTGATGAAAGTATGTCATGTATTTGAGTTAAAGAATCCAAGTAATAATCAATTATTAAATATAATAAATAATTTATTGCCAAATATTTTTAAATATAAAGAATATGAAAATGTATTAATAAAAAAGAATATATTGGATTTTTTAAATAATAATTTAATTTCAATAAATAAGATATTATTTTATGAAAAGAATAATATAATTTATAAGAAATTTTATGAAAATTATAAAACAAATATAAATGAAAGTAATGAAAATATAAAAATAATAACTAAAAATTTTTTGGAAAATGAATATACATTTGATAAAATAAATAATATATTAGAAAGTGATAGGACAATATTATCTTTATTATTTCATGAAAATATAATACAAATATTAGATAATGATAACTTAGATATATATTTAAAAATTTTAGAGAATTTTATTGTTAGTGATTATATAGATAGAATAATATTTCGAAAACAAATATGGCAGTTAACAGAAATGAATTATATAATAAAATTATTTCAAAATAATTATATATTAACAAGTAATAATTTATTAAAAAAAATAAATTTAGAAAATATAATATTTACAAAAATATTAACAAAATATAGTAGTGAATATAATAATTATATTTTTATATATAATTTATTACAATCTTTTTTGATAGATAAGAAAGATATATTAACATTATTTTATAATTTAGATAAAAATTACGATAAAAATGATATAATATACAAATTAGAAAATTATAATATAACTAAATTAGAAATAATAAGAATAATAAAACTAATAAACCAGTTAATAGATTATCAAGAAAATACAAAAAGTAAAGAAATTGAAATAGATGAAATTATTTATGAATAATTTATAATTATTATTATTTTGCAATATTAATAATTATAATATTAAATTATTCATTTTCAAATGGATTAAGAAAATCATACCCATTTTTTTCTCTAATTTTATAAAATTTCTCAAATTCAGTATATGATTCAAAAAAAAGTTTATTTGAATTAGAATTACCTTTAATTTTAATGCCTTCTGAGTCATATTTACCTGTAGAATCTATTACTCTAAAAAAATTTTTTTCAGAAACACTACCCACATAACAATTATCGTAAGTCTGGCCTGTAACTGCATTTCTTATCTTATTTCCATGAATATTAGATGGGTAATAATGTATAGCGTTTTTCATACTATATTATAGTATAGTGTCTAGTATCTTTAAATTATTTTTTAAATGTTTTTTTTTACTATTTTATTGTTTACAAGTTTTCCAATAAAATCTCCAATATCTTCATTTTTAAGAAATTCATAAACATCTTTTGTTTCAGGATTAACATAATATTTTTTTGAACCAATAGTTAAGATTTCCACTTCATCTTCTTCTTCTTCTTCTTCTTCTTCTTCTGGTTCAGCATCTTCTTCTTCTTCTACTTCTTCTTCTTCTTCTACTTCTTCTTCTTCTTCTACTTCTTCTTCTTCTTCTACTTCTTCTTCTTCTTCTTCTTCTACTTCTTCTTCTTCTTGTTCATCTTCTTCTTCTTCTTGTTCATCTTCTTCTTCTTCTTGTTCTTCTTCTTCTTCTTCTTCTTCTTCTTCTTCTTCTTCTTCTTCTTCTTCTTCTACATCAACTTGTTCTTGTTCTTTTTCTTCTTTTTCTTCTTCTTCTTCTTCTACTTCTTCATGTGTCTCTTTTACCAGTTGTGTTTCTGTTTTTTGAAGATTTTCTTCGTCTTCTTCATCGTATTCTTCATCTTCTTCATCTTCTTCATCTTCATTGTCTTCTTCGTTTTCTTGATTATCTTGATAGTTAGAAAGACTGATGGGATGAATAATTTTATTTTGTGTAGTTTCTGAATTTTTTATAATAGTAGTTTCTCTAGAAGATGAAAATGTTTCAGAAATATCCATTTTAATATTTTTAACATTTGAAGACTTTAGATAATCATATTCAGTTTTTAAAGCAATAAAATCATTTTGAAGTTGTTGATATTCATTTTTAAGTTTAACATATTCGGGCATAGTAAATAGTAAGGATTTAAGAACATCAATAACTTTATTATTAGTGTCAATTGTTTTGAAATAAGAGCCAAGATTAGATTTAAGAGTTTTATTAATATCAGAACTAATAGATTCTAGGACTTTTTCAAATTCAGGATTATCCATAATAGTTAATACTTTAGTTATGATTTTATATTGATTTAAAACAATTTTAAATTAATAATTATTATTTTTTGAGAGAATTATTTTTATTAATAGTGCTAGATTTAGAAACGATTTTAGCACTTATTAAGAAGTCTTCGTTTTCTTCATAAATTTCAGGTAAAATTTGAGATAAAGGTTTGTCAACAACAAGTAATAATCTTTCATTTTCAAGTAATTTTCTGTATTCTTGAATATTGAGATTACCATAAAATTTATTTAATAAATAGTGTGGACAGGGAGCTGGTTTAATATTTTTGTCATAATTATATATTTTTCCATAAATATTATTAAGTAAGTAGTATCTTTCAAATTTGCTGGAACTATCTATATTTTGATTCATAAGATAGGAACAAGCACATTCGGGACTACAAAAACAACCATAACAATATATAGTTGTATTTAGTTCATATTTAGGTATATAAATAGGTTCATTATCAAAAGGACAAGTGCACCAAAAGCAGCAAGATTTATTATTAATATTATTATGTTTAAGTTTGAAAGTAAGTTCTTTTAATTTTTTAGAAATATTTTTTCTATAATTAATGTTATCACTATTGGAGATAATATTATCATCATTAAGTTGTTCGGTATTAAAATTAGCGATAGATTGGTTTTCTTTATCTTGGGTTTCATTATTATTATCATAATTAGTATTAATATAATTAAATTTGAGATAGTTATTTTTATTATTGGATTCAAAATCGTAGTTATCAATTTGATTAATAGTAGGTTCGTATTTAATTATATTATTAACATTATCAATATCTTCAATTTTACAAGATAAATGTAAAATAATATTAGGTATAGGTATATTATTAACTAAAATATTTTTAACTTCAACTACTTTACCACCTTTAGGTTTTCTTCCACGTTTTTTATGAACTTTAGGTTCAGTATTTTCAACGATATCAGGTATTTTGTCAGTATATATAATTAAATTATTGCTATTGTCAGTTTCTTCTAATAATTTAAGATTTTCATAATAAGATTTAGGTTTTCTTCTTTTTTTTTTTGGTGGTTGAAATAAAAAAGCAGGAGTCTCGGAAGACATTCTTTATACTAAATTTTCTATTAATATTTTAAATAATTTTTTTATATATATTAACGAAACTCTCAAAAAAAATGTAAAAATATAATATAATATAATATAATGAGTAAAAGAAGTAGAACACCATCACCAAAAAGTTCAAGATTAATGAATAGTTCAACTACACTAGATTTACCAGATAATTTAATTGTAAATGGAAAGATATCAGGAGATATAGCGCGTAATATAATACAAGGAAATGATTTAAAACATTGCAATAGGATTTCAATAAATAGTAAGTTATTTTTTGTAAATAATGATAATGATTTACAGGAAACAGAACTGGCGATGAGTAAGACAAAAAAAAAGAAAAAACGTATTAAAAAAACGAGAAGAAAGAAAGGTAAAAAATTAAAGAGAAAATAGAAATCTCTCAAAATTAATTAATAGTTTTAGTTTTTTTTCTTTTTTTTCTTTTATTTCTTTTTTTTTTACCTGATGCATTTTTTCTGGTTTTATGTCTTTTAGTAGTTTGTCTAGTTATAATTTCTCTATTAATATGTTCGTCTAAAGAAAGATTAGTTCCAGTATATAATTGATGATATATAAGTTTAGCATCTAATTTAGAAAGTGGCTGTCTATTGGTGGGATTTTCAGGATGAGTAGCAAGTAAAGTAATTATAAATTCATCTTCATCTACATCACCAGGTATATTTAATGATAATATATTTTCTCTATCTGGTGTAATAATATAAGTTTTAATAGTTTTACTTTGAAATATGTGGTTACCAAGTAAAAATCCTTGATCTGGAGATACTTTTTGTAAAGTGATGGGATCTATAAATTGGTTATTTTGAATTTTATTAGCGAAATATTCGTTAATTATTTTATTAGTAAGAGTTTTACCGGATTTCCATTCAATAAAATGTTTATAGCGTTGTAATTGGTCATATTCTAGTTTAAGTAGTTGTTGTTCTTGTAGTAAAAGTTTAGATCGTGTGGATTGACGAGTAGTCATATATTATATATAAAGTTTAATAATAGAAATCTCTCATAAATAGAAATAAGATTAATAAAAAAATTATATTAAACTAAAAATTTTAATATAATTAAAGATGAATAAAGATTCAATACCATGGGTAGAAAAGTATAGACCAGCGATATTTGAGAATATAATTTTGGATAGTAATAATAGAGAATTATTTAAAAATATATTGGAAAGAAATAATTTTCCAAATTTATTATTACATGGTCCGCCGGGGATAGGTAAGACGACGACAATAATAAATTTGATAAATAAATTTAAAAAAAAGAATAATGAAGAAAGTAAAACATTAGTAATACATTTAAATGCATCAGATGAGAGAGGTATAGATATAATAAGAAATAATATATATAATTTTGTATTATCAGATAATTTATTTTCAAAAGGTACAAAATTTGTGATATTAGATGAGGTAGATTATATGACAAGAATAGCACAACAAGCACTGAAATGTTTAATACAGGAATATAATAAAGATATAAGATATTGTTTAATTTGCAATTATATAAGTAAAATAGATTATTCTCTCCAATATGAGTTTGTGAAAGTGCGATTTAATAAATTAAGTGAAGATGATATATTTAATTATTTAAATAAAATAAATAAAGAAGAAAATATAAATATGAATAAGAAGACGATAAGAAATATAATAAGAAGTTATGATTCAGATATAAGAAGTATGATAAATTATATGCAGTCAAATATGCATAATAAAATAAATATATTAGATGATAATGTATATAAAAATTTATTAACTATAAATAAAGATGATAAATTAAATAACTTTATTAAGAGTTTAAATGTATTAGAAAATAAGTATAAAATAAATAAGAGTTTAATATTGAAAAATTATATAATATATTTGTTAAATAATAGATTAGATTTACTAAATAGTGAGATGATAGGAGAATTAGAATATATAATACATAATTTAGAAAATGAGGATTTGTCTATAAATTACATATATTTTTGTATAAGAAATAATTAATTTAAATTGTCTAAAGAGTTAAGAGAATTTATTCTTTTGATAAGTCTAAACTGCCATTCATTAGGAGGAGAATTTTTGGTAGGATTAAAACTATGAATATTTAAGCTACATTCTTTAATAGATATGAAGTTATTTTTGAATTTATTTTCAACATTTATTTCGATATTTTTTTCGAAAGTATTATTAGATGTTTTTTTAATATTAATATGATTATGATAATCATAATTATTTAACTCCATTGTTAATAAAGAACTCATTTTATATAATAAAAAAGAAAAATTTTTAGAAAAATAATATATTAAAATTAATTAAAAAATAATTGATAATATTATTTAAAAAAAGATATAAAGAAAAATGTCTATAGATGAAGAATGGAGTAATTTCTTAGATAATAGTGAAGATATAAATATAATAAATAAAGAAAGTAAAGTATATATTAAAGATAATAATTTGATTCCTAAATGTTCTGATATATATATATCGACAAAAACAAAAATAATATATCTAAATATAGATTCATTAGATATATATAATATATTTTGGAAGATTAATATAGAAGATTATGATAATCAAATAGAAGGAATAATAAAAAAACAAATAAAGATATCTTGTAATACAAAAGAAGAATTAGAAAATTTAGAATATTTAATAAAAAATGAAATGTATTATGTATCAAAGATAATAAATCATGTGGATAATCCAAATGGTAGAATAAAATTTAAAGATGTAAGAAAAATAAGCGTAGGATTATGTAAAAAAGATTTACTTTACACGCGAACAAAAGAAAAAAGTGCATTTTACAATTGTTTTGTAGTAACATTAAGAGTAATGTATAAGAAATTATTTAAAGAAATTCATGTAAAAATATTTAATACTGGAAAATTAGAAATTCCAGGTATTCAAAATGATGAGATATTAGAAATAGTATTAAGTAATATATTATTAATCTTAGAAAATATTTTAAATATAAAATTAAAAATATTATATGATAAAACAGAAAATGTATTAATAAATTCAAATTTTAATTGTGGATTTTATATAGATAGAGAGATATTATTTAATTTATTAAGATATAAATATCATATAAATGCTTCATATGATCCGTGTTCTTATCCGGGTATTCAGTGTGTATATTATTATGATTATTTGAATAAAGAGGGTATAAGTAATACATTAAATATTGATAATAAAATAAAAACTGATAAAAATATACAAAAAATTTCATATATGATATTTAGAACGGGTAGTATTTTAATAGTTGGAAAATGTGGAGAAGATGTATTAAAGATAGTATATGAATATATAAAAAATATATTATTTAGTGAATATCATGAAATAATGACAAGAATAATAGATAAGAGTGTAGAAAAACAAGAAAAACAAATAACTAAAACAAGGAAGAGGATAATATATATTAAATGATTTTAAATAATGTATTAAGTAAAGGTTGTATATTTTCATATTTTTCTAATGTTTCTAATGAATCAGTATTTATAGAAGAATAAATATCAATTTTTTTTTGAAATATTTTTTTTGATATGTATTTATCAATAAAGATGATAATATTTTTATGAAATTCATGTAAATTAGAATAGTTAAAGATATTATAATTAAGGCTAATTAAATTAATAAATATAGAAATATTTTCTAAATATATAACTAGGTTAGGGTTAATATCATGTTGTTTAGAATTTAAATCAGTAGCAATAAAAATTTTTTTAATAAGTTTTGATAAATTTAAAGTAATTAAATTAATTTCTTGATGAAAAATATTTTCATCATAAAGTTGATTATTATATAAATAATAAATTTTGTTATTAATTATAATAGAAGAATTATTAATTATAGAAATTAAAGTATTAATAATTTCAAGTTTATATTTATTATTATCAGAAATGGTAGTTTGTATAATATTATCAAATGTAAAAATGGTTTTTTTATAACTAAAAATGATAGCATCTTTTAATGTTAATTCAAATGAATTAGATTCAAATGAATTACTAATATTAATTTGATTAACAAATTCAATAAAATAAACATAACCTTTTTCACAAAGATTATATATATCACTGAGAGAATCTAAATAAAGTAATGATATATTGAATATATTATAGATTAATAATAATCCTTTAATGTATAAATTTTTAATAAAATTGCTATCTTTATAAATGGAGAGGTTTTTAAAAAAAAACTTATTATAATTATTGACAGTAAGTAAATATTTTGTTAAAATTTCAATAACATTTTCACTAATAATCATTATAATATTATAAAAAATATAATATTATATAGTTTTTAAAAAAAAATAATATATTAATAATATCCTAAATCACAAGCTTTATTATTATTAGTTACTCCATCCCAAATAATATTACATTTTTTAGACCATTTATATTTTTCACATAAGATTTCTTCTTTTTGTGTACCACCAAGTAAAGATGATGTAACATGATATTCATAATCCGCTCCACACTCATCAGCGCCAGTTCCAGTATTAATAGTGGATGTATTTTTACATACGATATCATTATTACTATTATATGAAACATCCCAATAATCAGGACAATCAGATATAACAGGAGGATATGAATCCTCAAATAATGATTTAGCTAAAAATAAACCTAAAATAATAAGTGAAATAATTAAGACTATAACAGATATTGTTAAAACAGTTTTTTGAAATGTATTCATTATAATATTATAAAATATAATAAAAAAAATATTATTATATTTTATAAAATTATAAAATGAATAATACTGCAAATGGAAGAATAGATATTATGGGTCCTAACATTTCTACTAAATTTTCTATGATGGATAAAATACCTTTAACAACAAATACAGATTATAGTAATGTTTTAACCGGAACATTTGAAAGAACCCGTTTATCGGATGCATATTTCTCTCAAAATAATATACAAATTATTCAAAATGCATTAAGAAAAGGAGTTTATGAAAAATCAAATCAAAAAATATTAATAGATGAACAACCAAAAGATCAAATAGTATCAGTAATGAGAAGTATGTTTTATCAACATTCAAAAAATTTAGATAATAATATTCCACAGCAAATTCAAGAATTGAATAATTATGTAATAAATTTTACTGTAAATGCAGTATTTAATGAAGCAGTAGCTTATTTAAAATATAAAGAAGATTCAAGTAAAATGCATGTTCCGATGAGTGCGCCTTTATATTCTAATAAAACTAATAAAACATTAGAATTGAAACCATGGTTTTAATTTTTCTTTTTAGATTTTTTAGATTCATTATAAGTAAGATCTTCTTTAGATTCATTTAGAAATTCAATATAAAGTTTTTTTAAATTATCTAATTCATGTAACCATAAATGTTGTATTTTTGAATTTTGAATTTTTTCTAATTCTACTTTTTTATCATCATATTCTTTCATTAATTTATCTATATTTTCCTGACATACACTGTCCATAGGCATCTTTGTAAGATAATTATAATTAGCATTTTCTAAATCTTTATCAAATTTCATTGTTTCAAGTAAATTATTAATTTGTTCTTTTGTTTTTTTCCTAAGATCAATTTTATTATCTAAATTACCTTTAATATATTTAGCCTTATTTGATAAAGTAATTAATTCTTTAGATAGTAAATCAATAAGGTATAATTTACGTTTATTATAATATTCAAGACGAATACTATAATATTCATCTATGATTTGATAAATTGTATCATATTTTTTTAATTGTTCTTTTTCATTAAATAAATGCATATTGGTAGTAGTTTGTGTTGTATATAATTTTAAGTATTTTTCAATTCCTTCAAGTCCATAATCATGTTTTTCCATTAAAAGTTTAGTAATAATATTTGGATAAAATTGAATTATAAATTCTACATTTGATTCAGTAGACATATCAGAATAATCTTTAATATAATTTTTTTCCTTAGAATTAAGTAATGTTTCAATAAATTCTTTATAATCTTGAGTCCAAGTTCCAATAGGTAATTCAGATATACAAATTTTATCAGAACCAATAATTTCATAAGATCCTTTAATTAAATATTTTTTATTAGTACTATCACAACTAGTAATAGTTCCTTTAAAATTTTTATAAAATGGTTCAATTAGTCCTAGCTGTTTTTGATTTTTTAGCATATTTTGTAAATATTCAATAATTTGAATTGGATTATAACACATAATATCTGTACTAAATCCAGTTCCAATTCCTTTAGTTCCATTAACAAGAATCATTGGAATAATAGGAGCATAATAAATAGGTTCAACTAAATCTCCATCATCTTGTAAATATGTTAAAATTTTATCATCAATTTCAGGATATATAGCACGAGTAATTTTTGATAAATGCGTGAAAATATACCTTTCAGATGCAGCATCTTTACCTCCCATAAGACGAGTTCCAAATTGACCTTTAGGTTTAAATAAATTAATATTATTAGTTCCAACAAAATTTTGGGCAAGTCCAATAATTGCTCCATTTAAACTCGCTTCACCGTGATGATATCCAGAATGTTCTGAAACATAACCACTAAATTGTGCAACTTTAATTTCATAATGAAGTTTCTTTTTGAAAGCAGAATATAAGATTTTTCTTAAACTAATTTTAAGACCATCTGTTAAATTAGGAATAGAACGGTCATTATCATATTTTGAGAAATGACGTAAATCATTATGTATAAATTCTTCATATGTTACACATGTTTTACTAGTATCAAGATAAGCATTTCTATTATAAACTGATAACCATTCTTTTCTATCATTTGCTCTTTTTTTATTAAATACCATATCAATTAAATCACAACATTTTTCAGATGATGTAAAATTAACTATTTTCTTTTTTTGAAAATATTCTTTAAATTCTTTACTAGTGCTAGTACCAAGACCCTTATAATATTTAATAGACCATTTAGAAACATCATTATTAGATTTCCAATGTTCAAATTCACCATTATTATAAAATTCAATAATATCTTTACCCTTTGAAGCTTTTAAAATAGGTGTATTCATATAACCAATAAATTCAGGAATATCAATTAATGATTTCCATTCACTATCAAACATATTAATACCAAGTCCTTTAATATGACTACCATCTAAATCTTGGTCGGTCATAAATAATATTTTTCCATATCTAAGTTTTGTTTTAATATTATCAGATGTATAATTTTTACCATGTTCTAGTCCAAGAATTTGTTTAATTTCAGCGATTTCTTTATTATCGGAAATTTTTGATACACTTTCTCCTCTAATATTAAACATTTTACCTTTCATAGGATAAACACCAATAGTATTTCTATCTTCTCTTGAAAGTCCAGAAATAATTCCTGATTTAGCTGAATCTCCTTCACATAAAATAATTACACAATCATTAGATTTGGCTGTTCCGGCAAAATTAGCATCAACTAATTTTGGAATATTACGAATATTTTTAACTTTAGCACCATCAGTTTTCTTAGCTGCTTTATTTTCTTTAACTTCAGTAATACTACAAGCAGTTGACATAACTCCCATTTTTGCTAGTTTTTCAATAAATTTATCAGAAACTTCACATAATGAACCAAAATTACTTACAGCACTATTAAGATAATCTTTAGTTTGACTATCAAAAGCGGGATTTTCAATAGTGCAGTTAACAAAAATCATTAATTGTTCTTTAATGGATGCAGGTTTAACATCTACATGTTTTTTAGCTTTAATAAAAGTGGTAATTTTTCTAATAATTTGATTAGTAATATAATCAACATGTTTACCTCCTTTAGAAGTATAAATACCATTTACGAAACTGATTTGTGTGAATTCTTCATTTGGTGCAATACATACTGCATATTCCCATCGTTCATTTGGTTGTTCATAAATTCTTTCTGTTTCACTTTTATTACCAATATATAAGTCAATATAATTTAAGAAACTTTTTATTTCAAGTTGTTGTGAGTTATATTTAACTTTAACAGATTTATCAGTTACAGCAGCAATATCATAAATTCTTCGCAGCATAAGTGATTTAAAATTTTCATCAAAACTACTAATTTTTAGTCTCTCAAAATCAGGTTTAAAACTAACTGAAGTATATGGTTTGTTTTTGCATTTAGTAATTTTAGGTTTATCTATAATATTTAAATTATCATGAAATTCTTGAACATATTTTAGACCTGTTTTATGATCAACAGTTTCAATTTTGCCCCATTTGGACCAAATTAAAACTAATTTAAATCCAAAACCATTTTTTCCACCAACAATTTTCTTTTCGCTTTTATCATAATTAGTAGAAGTTCTAAGATGTCCAAAAATTAATTCAGGAATCCATACATTATATTCTGGGTGGATAGAAACATCGATACCATTACCATCATTATATAATGTAATAATTCCATCATCATCAATTGTAATATTAATATTTGTAACGGGATAATTTTTATCTTGCGAATTGGAATCTACTAATTGTTGCATTCTAATAGTATGATCTCTACAATTAACAATTCCTTCATCAAAAAGTTTATATAATCCTGGAATATAATCAATAGATTTTTCAATAATTTTTTTTTGCTCGCTATCATAAATATATGTATTAGAAGTAATATTTTCAATGGAACCAATGTAAGTATCGGGATTATCTAATACATGTTGTTTATCGGATTTTTTTTGATATTTCTTAGCGAGATCTTTATTTATGCCTTCCATATAAATGTAATGTTACTATGATTTTAAATTGGTTTTTTATATCAATTTTAGTAAAAATTAAATTTTTATTTATAAATTTGATATTTTTAATAAACTATATTATTAATAATGAGTAATATTTGTTTTAATTTGAATAACAGAATTGATATATCAAATAATTATTATATTTTTAATAATGTTAATAATATTATAGGTGATTATAATGTTGATGATATATTAATTCAATCAACTTATGGTTTATATCAAACAAGTGGAAATAATACATATTCAATTCAAGATATACCAAAAAGTCATCCAATTGGTTTTTTTGATGCTTCAAATATAAGTCCTATTGTAGACATATCAAATTTAATAAAATATGATGTATCATATGGAGAATCAATAAAAATTTATGTTTCAAAGGGTAGCGATTTAAGTTTTTCAAATGACAATTATTATAGATTTTATGATGAAAGTTATAATCTACTTAATATTTCAGGTTCATTAGTTGAAACTACATTAACAAATAGTGGAGACAATTTTTATTTTATGAGATCGATGAAATATACTTTTATTGCTATGGAAGATTTTTCTATTAATCATCCATTTGCTTTAAGTGGTGAAGCATTAAATGAATTAAATTATTATGATTTAAGTTTACACAAATTAGATGATAGTTTTAATATAATAATACCAAAAGATTCAAATAATACAAATAATAGAATTTTTTATGTAGATGGATTGCAAAATGATTCAAGTGGAAATTTAAGTATTTTAGTAGATGCTAGTAACATATCATATTATTATGGTGATATTAGTTTAACAGTTGATGGAAGTTTTGAAACACATTTTGATTTATCAAGAATATCTATTAAATCTTTTCCATTAAATGGAATTCAAGAGATTAGTAATACTAATATATTTGTTTATGATAGAACTTGCGATTATATTGTACAAGAAATTTCACAATTTGTAAATATTTTATATGCACAAGGAAAGGAATGTTTAAATATTGTTTCAGAAGCAAAATTAGATACTTCAACAAATAATATATCTTATTATGAATTTAATTTAAATAATCATGGAAGAAATGATCTAACTAATGAAATATTATATTATTTAGATTATGGTATATATGATGGTTCATTTACAATTTTTAATGTAAATAAAAATTATCCATTTACTATAATAAATAATGATGTAAGTAATGCTATTTATGTAGACGAAGAATATACTACAGGTATTTTACATAAGTCAGATACAAGGATTCAAGAATTAGGATATCCATTAAATATGTATAATTTTTATTATGGAACGGTTAGCATAAATGTTGATAATACTGCTAATACTTTTATACCAAATAGCAAAATACGAATTCAGATTTTTAATATGGAAGAAAATATTAGTTATGAACCATCAAATAATTTTGTATATACAGAATTTTGTAATGATCCAGATAATGTTAATAATATAACTTTTAGAGATTTATCATTTGTATTATTTAATCAAACAGATGAAGCTTTTGTTTTAAAGGATTTTTCTGCTATTGAAAATATTTATTATTTAAATTTATATAATAATTATGAAGAACCTATTGTTCCATATAGAGCAATTGATAGATATAATCATGATATATCATATTTAGTTAGGTCAACTGCTCCAGTTGAAACAACTTTACCAGATGGAACAATATTAGATAATATTTTTCAAATAAATTATGATTTATCATATTTTTCAATAACATATACATTAGAAGATTATGAAAAAACAACTATAGAACTTATTAGATTAGTAGAAATTAGAAGAGGACCATTTATTGAATTACTGGGAAATTATGATATATTTCATAATTCAAATCCATTTACAAATAGAATAGATATTTTAACAAATACAATTGAACCATCACTAAATTTTTATAATAATTTAGATGTATTTGTATATGATAATTCACGTAATAAAATAAATTTACCATTTGAAATAACACTAAATGGAGAATTTTATTTACCAATAAGTTTAAATGATGATTTAGTATTAGATAATATAACAGGTGATTCAAAAAAGATATTAAAATATGAAAATATTAATGTATTAGATATCCCTTTACAATTTGAAAATAATTATGTGGATTTATCTTTAAATTATTATTTATCAAAAAATTTTAATTTTAATTTTAATACTGGTTCATCGTTATTTATAGATGAACTTGGAATAAAAATATTAGATATAAGCGATATTAAATTTAGTAATGAAAATAGTCCAATATTAAGTGTTGGAAATTTAATTCATATAAATAATGAGAATATAAATAATTCTTATCAAAATTTTTTAAATGATCCTTTAGAAACTAAAATAAATTCTTTATATTTGGATGGAGCAAGTCTATACATAAATAAAATAGATAATAGTTTAAATATAATAGATATTAGTCAGAATTACAAGGATGAAGCAAATAATACAAATTATGAATTACATACATCAATTTATATAACAAATTCTGAATTTGTTATTTCAATTTCAGATATAAATGAATCAACAAATAATTTTTATATAGAAGGAAGTTTTAATTCAATTGATTTTTTTAATTCAACCTATATAGATACTCAATATATTGGTAAATATGAAATAATTGTAGATATAAAAGGTTTGAGTAATGAAGACTTTATATTTAATGATTTAAGTAATATACTAGACATTAGTAGTTTAATATTAGATTTTTCAAGAACATTTACAGTAAATGTAATACATCATGGCGCTGTAGAATTAAATTTTGTAAATCAAAATATAGTAAATCCATTAATATATAATTATCAATATTCAAGAGATTTTAGTTTTAATATTTTCACGGATATTTCTTTTTTTAAGGAGGATGATATATATTTTGAAAATACAAATATTCCATTATTACAGTTATCAGATAGTTCAATATATGATGGTAGTTTATCATTTTTTTTATATCCAGTAAGTAATATTACTTCAACATTTAATAATAACGATGTTTTTATTCAAGCTACAAATCAAGCAAATTCAGCAGAAGCACATATAGTATATAATGCTAGAGATTTATGTGGAAATGTAAGTAATGATGTTAGTTTAAATATAACATTTACAGATATACCATTATTATCATTAATAGGTTCTCATATAGAAGTAATTAATGTGCATTCAACATATTATGAGCCTGGTTTATTTATAAAAGGTGATATTGGTAATAGTGTTGAGAAAGTATCATATGTTCCATCAACTGGACCATATTCAGTAAATTATTCATCAAATTATGCTATTACAGAAACAACAGATAATCCAAATAATGGTTATGATATTTCATGGGGATTAGTTTTAGATATAAACACAATTGGTATATATGAATTAACTTATGAAGTAAGAAAAACAGGTAAGACAGATTCAACATATATTAAAAGATTTATTGAAGTAGTAGATATTTTAAATCCATATTTTAGATTTCCAGATTTGCGGAATATACCTTATATAGATGGTTCAAATGATGTAGCATTTGTCAATGTAAAAGATACATTAGTAGATAATAAATTTGATAATAGTTTTAATATAGATTTTAGTTTAACAGTATTTTCTAGTTTTGATGATTTAAGTTTTATTATTAATACATTTGAAGTAATTGATAATTATTTTGAACAAACTGATTTAACTACTACAATTACATTATCTATAAGTGGAGAAGGTGATATATCTTTCACTGAAACTGATTTAACTAATGTATTTTCTACAAATAATGGTTATTTAAATAGTGATAATTGTTTTAATAAAGTAACAATTGGTTTAAATCAACTTGAGCCATTAAGATTTAATTATAGTGTTAGAGATTTATGTGATAATTCATTTAATATATTAAGAAAAGTAGATATTGTAGATAAAAGTTTACCATCAATTGATTTTTCATTTAATTATACAAATGAAACAGATATAAGTTATGTATTATTTTCATCAGATTATAAAGATTTTTCATATCAAGCAATAAATTATTTAAAAGATGCACCATTATTACTATTTGAGTTAAGTTCAATTATTTTTGATTTTAGTTTAATAGATAATTATGAAATATTTGATTCGAATTATGTAATTAGTATATTAGGAACAAAAAATAATTATATACAAGATAATATTAAAACAATAGATGATATAAGTAATGAAATATCATCATTAGAATTGTTTTCAAATGTAGATACATCATTAGTTATAGTTTATGAAATTTCAGATAATCAATATAATAATATTTCAATAAATAGAAAGGTTGATATTATAAATACTATAAAACCATCTATAAATTTTATTTCAAATAATGGTTTTGATGATAGAATTCATATTAAGTTTGGAGATACAAAATATGATATATTATCAGATTTCAATTTATTTCATTCTAGAGTATTTAATACTGATATTAATTTTGATTTAAGTTATATTTTACCACCAAATATAACATCTTTGAAAGGAAATATTGAATATGATCCATCTGCAATAATTTATTCTGTAAGTGGAGATATTTCAAGTGTACATTATGATATAAGTTTTTATTCAATAACTATACAAGATCCTTATGATATTAGTTCAGAACCTATAAATAAAAAATTAATAATTAATAATGAAGGTCCAAGTTTTAATGAAATACCATATATATCTATAAATGGTAATGATTCTATAAATATAATTCATGAATCAGGTGAATTTTATAATGATGCTTCATTTATTTTAGGTGTAAATGCTATTAGTGAATTTGATAAATTTTATTATAAAAATTATAGTCCGGATATATCATATTTATATACAAATTTTCAAGTAGAATATGATACATCTTTTAATATTTATGAACCAACAATTGGATTTTATCGTATTTCATACGAAGCATTAGATAAAAATAATCAATCATCAGTATTAGAAAGATTAATTTTAATAGTTGATTCAAAGCCCCCAATAATATCATTATCAATGGATGTGATAAATGTTAATCAATTTGAGGAATTAAATATACCTAGTGCATATTTTGAAGATATAGGTTCAGATTTATCTGCAATTATAATTGATTTAAGTAATACAAGTAATAATATAATTAAGAATATTTCAAAAATAAATTTAGCTTCAAATCCAGTTAAAACATATCAGTTAACATCATCAGAATTATTATTAAATTCAAATGATACAAGTAATGGAACTATTTCATATCAAATAAGATATAGTGCATTTGATAGATTTAATAAATTATCAGAGAAATATTTATTGATTACTATAAATGAAACTACAAATTTTGTAATAACACCAAAACTTTCAATAGGTGCTCATGAGTTAAATTTAGATTTAAATTTTAATAGTAATTTTAAGTTTTTAATAAATAATAATGTAGATAATTTATCATTAATATTTGATCCATCTGATATAGTATATGACGCGCTAAATAAAACTATAAATTATGAAGTTAAAAAAACAGAATATTTCAATTTATTAAATTTTGACATGACTTCAAGATATATAAATACAATAATTCCAGATTATAATAATACAGTAATAGTTAATATATTTAATTTAACATTAGGAATTCATAAAGTTTTATTTCAAAGTTTCAATAGTTCTAATTTTGAATCATTAATTGAAGTTATAGATTTCAAAATTATTGATTCAACTCCTCCTGATTTATCTTTTATTTTATCATCTGATTATGAAAATATATTAGATATTAAGATTCCATTATTATCATTTAATACATACCAAACATTAAAAACAAATATAAACTATTTAGAAAACAATAGTTTATCAAATCCTTATTATTTTACTAGAGATGCTCTTGGAAATGCAATGTTTTCAATTCCAGGTATTAATATATATGATATATTAGGTGGAGAAACACAATCCTTAAGTAATGAAACAATACCAACTATATATGATAATACTTTATCATTATATATAACTTATGTAAAAAATTTGTCAAGTGGTAATTATACAATTAATCAAGATGAATCTATTAATTTTGCTCAAATAAATAATACTACTGAAACCCTTACTATTAATCCTAATCTAAGTTATAGTACAATTAAAGTTTCTATAAATGATGCTGATGTTAATTCTAATGGTTATGCATATGTTAAATTTACATATGCAGATGGAACTATACATGAATTTAGACATCGCGGTAATGGTCCGCGACAATTTTATAATTCAACTACAGGACTATGGAGTGCATTTTATGGGTTAGGTGATTATAGTGAAGAAATTAGAAATTATACTGATAATACATCAAAAGAATATTTAATAGAATCAACTGTTATAGTAGGTGTAAATACTTGGATATTTCAAGCATTAGATGGAGAAGTAATTGAAGTAGAATTATCTGAAAATTCAAGTTCACTAGGAATGTTAGGAGTAAAAATAGAAGAAATACCAATTTATGATATTTCAACTGGATATTTATTATTAAATAATGGTAATTATGTTCAAAATTATAGAGTATATGATGCAGCAGGTAATTTTTCAGATATATCAAGAGCACTAAGTGTTGAAAGATTAGAACCTTTTATAAATTTAAATTATACTCAAGATGATAAATATAATATATTTTTAAAAACTTATCATCAAGTATTTTTACCATTTATAGATCCATTAGGTAGAGCATATGATTATTATTTGGGAGAATTTACAGGAAATTCATTAAAAACAGTTAAAGCTTTACCTGAAGATGAATTGGGTATACATACTGTAAAATATGAATTAGAAAATTATCCTTCTACAAAAGCAGAGAGAGAAGTTCAAGTTGTAAATATAACTTGTTTACCAATAATAACTAATGGATTAAGTGGTTTAATAACAGAAGGAATAAATCATAAATATGGTTTATATAATGATAATTATATTATTAATATATCTGATCCATCAAATGCAATTAGATTACGTAGTTCAGTTTTGGATATAAATTATAATTATGATGTATATATAGATATAAGTGATTTAATAAATATAAGCGGTGAATATATTGTAAATTACGATGGTTATGAATATCATTGGGGTAGAGTTGATTTAAGTGTAAATGGTAATTTTAATAGAGCAAATATAGAATATTTGGATAGTGATTTAAATAGAATAATATTAGAAGATATATTTTTGTATACAGAAGAGTGTTTTCAAATTTTGATTAATGAATTATTTGATAGATCATTACCAAAAGATTCATTTAGAGTAGATGTATCAGGATATAATAATAAAGATTTTTCATATCAGTATTTTACATTATCTGGTGAATTATATCCATCATATGAAGATGTAAATCGACATTATATAACCGATTTATCAAGAGCTAATTTGCATCTACCAATGGGAAAATATACATTTATTCAAGATACAGAAAAGAATTTTTATAATAGAATTAAATTTTCAATAACTGAAGATGGAACTCATAATGGAGGAAAAGAATATATAAAAGGTATAAAAGAATATAGTTTACCAGGATTAAAAGGCGGATATAGTGAACTACTAATATCAGTAAATACACCATCTCCATTATATTATTATTCAGAAAATTTTCCAAATATGGGAGGTAAAATAGAAACTAGAAATAATTTGGTAATAGCAGCAGCAAATATATATGTAAATGATAATGTTTTAACGGTAGATAATTCATTGGTTTTACAAAGTTTATATAGTGAAGAAATATTATTAAATCAGGTATTATTATCACAAACATTTGATTGTTCAGGAATAAATGGAAATGAAAAATTTATAAGCAATATAAATTTTAATTGTATTACACAACAAAATATAAATCATAATATTTTAGTAAATAAAGATAAAAATCTAATTATATTTAAAAAATATCAAAGCTCACCTCATTATGATCCACTAGCAGAAGGAGTAGTTACATATGTACCTGGTTATGATAATTTAAATCTACATACAAATATTTCAAATGAAAATATATTACATGATATAAGTAATCATTATTTATTTGATTTTAGTGTAAATCAGTATCAGTCAAATATTTTTCAATATAATTATACAATAGATACATCAGAAAATATATTATCAAATCTATCAATAAATATATTAAAAGAAGAAATAGTAGTAGCAGTAGGTTGTGGAATAAATACATTAGCATTTTCTATAAATGCTGGAGAAAGTTGGACAGGAGCTGGAAAAAATTTATTAGATATTTCTGGATTAGGTATAGGATATAATGGAACTACAAGATTTATAGCTCTTGGTAGTGGTACAAATCATAGTATTATATATTCAGATAATGGAATAGCTTGGTATGAGACTATAGATTCAAAATTAATTTTTGATGAATATGGAAAAGCAGCTGCTTATGATAATTCAAATTCATATTGGTTTGCAGGAGGAAAAGGAAGTGCAAATACTTTAGCTTATTCAAGTGATGGTATAAATTGGATTGGATTAGGTAAAACTGTATTTGAAAATCAAATAAATAATTTTTCAAAACATAATGATATTTATATACTAGCATTTGGTAATGGATTAACAAATTCAATAGCATATTCAAGTGATGGATTAAATTGGAATCCAGGAATTGATTCCGGCGGAGGAAATACGAAGGTGACATTTTCAGTTCAAGCAAATGCAGGTCTATATTATAATAAAAAAAATGTATGGTTAGCAGTAGGAGAAGGTGATAATAATTCAATTGCATATTCATATGATGGTATAAATTGGTCTGGTTTAGGTAAATCAAGAATAGAAGAAGCACGGGATATAGATGCAAATGATAAGATGTTAGTAATAGTAGGTAAAGGTAATTTGAATAATAGTGTTTATTCTGCAATAATTTATTCGTATGATGGTTTAGAATGGATTTCTACACATACAAATATATTTTCAGAATGTAATTCTATAATATGGACTGGAACAAGATGGATTGCAACCGGTATAGGTCCAAATACTACAATAGCATATTCTAATAATGGAATAGAATGGATTGAAGTTAATAATAACGAAATAATATTTTCATATGGAGGTAAAAGTATAGAAGGATTTACAAAAAATACAAAAATAAAAGATGCAAGTAATATATTATATGAAACAAATATATTAGATTTATTTTATACGAATGAAATAGATAATTATAGTAATTTTTTTAGAAAAAATAGATTATTATCAAGTAGATTAGTTAAAAATAATTTTATTAGTAAAATTAATGAATTAAGATATGTTAATCATATATCATTAATAGATGATAATAAGATATTTAATTATTTTTTGGATAAATATTTAAGTTCAAATAGAATAATATTGAGTGATATTTTAGATAATTTTATTACATTTAATTTACAAACATATATTGATTTATCTAACTTAAACATTAATAAAGATTTATTAACTATCTTGTATAATGAACAATTTCCATTATATAATACAAATGCAAATTATAATATAGATAATAGTAATTTATTATTTGAGGAATTTGTAGTAAATATATGGAGTGATATATGTGGTCAATTTCCAATTATTGTAAAATCTGAAGAAGAAAGTATTTTATTATCAGATGGTTTAATTGAATTAAATGAATATTTATTAGATTCTAAAGATAGTAGTGATGTTTTATATAAATTATATAATAATGAATTAAATACAAATGGTTTGGATTATGTAAATGAAGAATTGAAAAATACTATATTTTTGTCAGTAAGAGATATTTCTATGATAAATCATGATTATAATAAATATATAGGATTAACTATGGAAAATATTTATCATAATATGTATATTGATGATGATAATGTATTAATTTTTCATTCATATCAGAATTTGGCTAATAATTTTAAAGTAAACGAGCCAAAATTAACATTAGAAAAAACAATTAGTGATTTTTCAAATAATAAAAAATATTTATTAGAATTATCATCAAATGATGTATATGGTTGTTTTGTAGATAATAATATAGATGATCAATTAAACCAAAATGATAATAAAAACATATATGAAAATTCAAATAGAAAAAATAATATACTTAAACAAGATTCAAGAAATTATAAATCATTTGTCACATATTTTTTTGATAATGAATTAGAAAATGATGATAATTATTTAACTAACTTTGATATTAGACCAATATCAAAAAATGACATATGTTATAATTTATATCCATATAGTTATGATTCTTCATTACAAAAATTACATAGTCATAGTTATTTAGTTGATTTAAATGATTATTTTGATAGATATATTTATGATAATTCAAATTTAGAAGTGCCATGGAATATGTATAATAAAAGTAATTTATTTTATACGATTATAGATATAAGTTTTATAAATGACTTTAATGTCTTTGATGTAAGAGCAAATCAAAATATAATTGTTAATAAAAATAAAATAGAAATTTTAAATTATTTACAAAATTTCCTTGTAATTTTAAATTTTAAAGTAGATTATTTATATAAAATATTAAACAATGATATATTATTTAGTGATTTACCATATGCTTATAATCCGGATGATTATTTATTTATAAATACTATAAATGTTCAGAATCTGAACACATTCTATAATTCTATTGATTTTATATCAACTAATTATCAAATAACTTTGCCAAATAACACATTAAATAAATTATTTGCAAATAATTTTTACAATACAAAGCAATTAAAAGCAAAATATTTAAAATTAGAAGAAATTTTTACTTATCATCAAAATAATAACTATATTAATTTAAGTGAAGATAGGTATGATAGTATAAAAAATTTTAATAATGTTGAACAATTATCAACAGATATAAGTCTTATAAATATAAATGTTGATAATATGTTAAATAATAATTTGTATTATTTTTATAATAAAAATGTCATTGAAACATTGAATAATAAAACTTCATATTCTATAATAAATGAATATAATGACTTTAATTTGTTATATAATTTATTAATAAATTTTGATAAAATTAAGAAAGATTATGATAATATTATATATGAATTTAAAGTAAGACATTTAAATGAAGGATTATTTTCAACAGCAAATATTATAGATTATAATTTTGTAGATTTATATGATATTTCATCAATGGATTATTTTACAATAAGTTTATTAAATAATTATGTAAGTTTAGATAATGTATTAAGAAATCATATACAATTTTCAAACATTCATATTGATACTGGAGGAGGTACTTTTAATACTCCTGATATAAGATTTACATATACATATAATGAAACAAATATATCTTTGCCTGATTTAAGTAATCAAATTAATTTTATATTAAATAATTATCACTATTTTAAAGATTCAATAGTTAGAAATTATGATTTTATTACCAAAGATAGAGTATATGATAATATAAATTACTATATGAGTGGTAGTAAATTATTAATTAATAGTTTTTATTCAAATAATCTTGAAATTAGATTTGATATTAAATATAATAGTTATTTATACCCTGATAAATATGTAGATACTGTAGTGTTAGATCTAGCAATTCCAGATTATATTCCACCTACATTAATATTTAATAATACTGATTTATCATTTTCCCAAGCTTTATCAACCACATTAGATGGTAATTTAACAACATTATTAGAACTCTTAATTGAAGATATATCATTTATTGAATTAAATCAACAAGCATATGACATATCTTATGATTTAACTAATATGGTATATCATGATACGCAATATCAAGCTTATGTAAAGAATAACTTAGAAAACAATATTTATTCAACTATAGAAATAGATATAAGAAATCTATATAATGAAACTACTAATTTCTTAGGAGATGATGCATCGATAAATATTTTCTATACAGTAATTGATAATGCTAATAATAAAAATATAATAACAAGAACTGTAAATGTAGAGAGAGCATTTGAATATCCTGAGTTCTTTATTAATGGTTTTACTATTGAAGAATTTTTACTAGCATTACAAGGAACAAATTGGAGTTTAAGAGTTCAACAAGGAACTATAATAACACAACAAATGTTATTATTTGGAATAACAGCTACAGATCCTGCATCAGGTAGAATACCAACACTTAATGTGGTAAATACTTTACTTGATACAAATACACCTGGTATTTATGAAGAAGCAATAATATATACAGCAATTAGTAATAAAGGAGTAGGAATAACAACAACAATAAGAAGAGATATTATTGTAACAGAAGCACCACCAGAAGAGATCGAGATAGTGGAAGCAGATACTAATACAAAGTTTTATGGACCTTGTCCATGTCCAGTTTTATATAAACCTATTCAACATAATTATAAATTAGGTTCATTTGCATCTAATGCAATGAGACTATCACAAATTATTTTAAGAAGATAAAGATATAATTTTTTTAAATTTTATAAAAAAATTATATTACACCGATTTAATGAAATGTCATTTTGAAGATTTTGATCCGTGTAATAATTTAATTTGAAAGCTGTTTAATAGTTCCATTAAATTGGTCTATAACAATAAAATTTATATCTTTAGTAGAAGAAATATAAAAATTAAATCCAAAACGTTCATTTATATCATCTCCAAAGTTAATATTAGCAAGTGGACCAATATAATTGATTGATGTATTAGCAAAATTAAAACTATTATCAAAGGCAACTATAGTATTTTTAAAGCTAACAAAAGAATTATCAATACTATCTTTAGTATTAAAAAAAGTATTCATATGTGGATGAATACCAATTGTATAATCATTAGGCTCAACATCGCCTGGATTTCTATTTAAATATTTAATTCCAACTGTTGCATGAATTTCAAATAATTCATTTACTTCGCGATCTTTAATTTCAATGGTTTTATTATTATTAGATAAATCAAGTTTATTACCAAAACTAATATCAAAATTAATTGGAATATATTTATAATTTGGATAATTAACTTTGTCTAAAATTAAATTATCGGATTGATCAATAAAATAATGTTTTCTATATACATCAAAAGATATATCATTACCAGGTATATCTTTATTTAAACCCATAGTAGCAAAATTAACATTAAATAAAATATTATTCCATCGTTTAGTTGGTTTAGTATTATATATTTTTAATACATTATAACTATTATCAAATGTAATAGTACCTGGTTCAAAAGTTTGAGAATTATATTCAGTTTTGTGTAATGGTAAATTAAGCATACCGTTAGATAAATCAGTTAGTCCAGAATTATCTAAATAATTAGTTATATAAACATCACTTATATCTAATCTAGCAGCAATAAGATTATTAAATACTGCATTTGTAGGTGAAGTTACATCGCCAAAAACACCATTATTAATAATAGTAGTTCCATTAGACATTATTGTTTGGGCAGTAATTGTATTAGTTGATAGGTCATCAGTCTTTATTTTATTTGCACTAATTTCATTTAAATCAGCCAAGTTATCTACTGCTAGATTATTAATAGAAGCATCACCATCAATACGTATATTATTAAAACTGGCATCTCCTAATGAAAAAAGTTTATCTTTTACAAATAATCTATTAAGTGATATTTCGTAAGCTAAAATATAATTGCCACATAAATCTTCATTTAATAAATTAATAATTGAACCGTTATTAACTGTTAAAAAATTTAAATCAGCTAATGGAAATTCAATAGTATCTGCAATAATTTTTTTTGCAAACAATTTTTCATTAACAGTAATATTATATGTATTAATATTATCAGAAATATCTAAAAAATTACATGACAAATCTGGAATAACTAGTTTGGCAATACTAATATCACGAACATTTAAAAAACTTACATCAATATTATCACCTGAAAGTAAATTATATGAAAGATTAGATACATCCATTAAATTAACAGTAAAAGTTTCAGTATCAAGTTTATTACAAGAAATTTCTGTAATTTTTGCTAAATTAGCAATATGTAAATTATTAACTCTTATTGCATTGTTGCTAGTATCTCCAGAAATGTCAATTGAATAAACGGGATTTTTTCTATTAATACCTATTCTATTTGCTGATGTATCAATACATACTACATTTTCACTATCTACAAAACTAAAAGAATTAAAATTAGTAGATGTTTTTTTTATATTTGCTACTATTTGATTTGTAATAGAAGACATTATTATATTATATTAAATAAAACAATATATTATTTAATATAAAACTTATATCAAAATTATATCAAAATTATAATTTAGGTTTTTGGTATTTCAACTGGAACATATAATTCTTGTGCAATTATTATATTAGAGTTTCCATGATTATGACCTAATATACCAGAACTCAAATTACTATTATTACTATTATTACTATTATTACTATTATTATCTGATATTAAATACTCTAAATGATATGTAACAGGAGAATCATAGGTTAAAGTATCAATATATAATCCATTATAAATTCCTTTGTAATTAACACCTGTAGTAGTTCCTAAACTTAAATCAGCAAATATAATTTGATCGTGATTATTTTTAACTCTAAATGAAATGATTTGATCACTTTGATTAGAACAAATATAATTTACTTTAAAATCTAATTTAATAAAACTATTAATTGAAATAGGATTAATTGTAACATGATACCCATCATTTGTTAAATTATGCCAAATTCCGAAATCTTGTGTTGTATTACTTAACAAATCACTACCTTTAGCAATTGCAAATGTACTAAATGAAACAGGGACTTTAACATTAGATGAATCTGTTAATAAGTGATTAGATAGAGTTGTTATTCCTGATACATCTAATCTATTATTAAATGATACATCTCCATGAACAATAAATTGTTCTTCTATATCAACTCTTTTTTTGAAACTTGCATCTCCATTAACTCTAACTTGTTTAAAAACGGCATCTTGAAAAAGATTATAAGTAGTTTGAAAAACATATTCAGGATTAGTATAATAGATAATACCATTAGTATCGGGTATAAATAATTTACCTAGATCTTCAGCCCAGCAAATACTGACACTATTTCGTGGTATATTACCATTACAGTCCCAAGTGATGCCGTCTAAAGTGGAATTATAATGACCAATTGGATTTTTACTACCAACTGCAATAAATCGTTGTAAATGTGAAACCCATATTACTTTGTTATAACTATCAATTTCACTTACATTACCACTATGATCCCAAATAATAGTATCTCTTTCGATTTTGGCACTAGCAAAAAATCCGGATTCTCCAACAGCAACAATTCTACCAAGAGAGGGAGACCAAGCAACAGATAAAATTTGAGTATTAGGAATAGAGTTAATAGTTCCACTTAAATCCCAGTAAATACCATCATGAGAAGATATAAAATAAGGATAATAATCAATATTTCCATTTGGGGTGCTAGATCCAACAGCAATAAATCTTTTAATTTCTGGTATCCAAATAATATCATTTAAATATTCAACATTATTAAATATAGTGCTATCATGCCAGGTAATAGCATCAGAACTTATGGCGCTATAAGTAATGGTAGAGTTATTGATTCCAATAGTAATATATAAGCCTAGTTGGGGAGACCAAACAATAGAATTTAATGTATTAGCAGAAGATATAATAGTATTAGAATCAATACTATATGAGTCTTTTGATATGGCAACATAACCATTATCTCCAATAATAACAAATTTGCTTTGTTCTTTTACCCAAATAATTTTTTTTAGTTCATTTGCAGAAGTATTACCACATACATCCCAAATTAATCCATCTTTAGAACTAGCATAAAATCCATTAGTTCCAATAACCATTAATCTACTTAATTCAATAGAATTAGTAATATCAGTAGTATGTTCGGGTCCCAAATCATAATAGTAATAGTCGCTATTTGAAATTAAATTTTTACTGGTTTGATCATGTTGTTTAGGTAATGAATTTTTTGCGAGACTAAATGATCCATTGTAAGATAAATAACTAATATCTGGATCAATTTCTTGATAAGGAGGTTTTTGAAAACGTGTATTACCAAATACTTGTAAATTTTGATTAATTGATACATCACCAGATAAATCTAGATGATATCCAGTGATTTGATTAGTAAAATGCATATTTCCACTTATATTAAGAATTCCACTTACATCTAATTCTTTTAAATGTCCTTTATGACCAATTTTCCATATTCGATTAGGATTTAAAAATTCAATAGGATTAGAACTATTAATTAAATAACTCATTATATATTATAAATTATTTTTATAATAAATAATACACAAAATTATGTAAAATAACTGAATTCAGCAGCTGTAATTAAATTCCCGGATAAGGTTTGAATAATTTTAGGTTTAAGTGTATCTTCTACATCGCTATAGCTAAAATCATTACCAATAAGATCAGTTTGTATTTTTGCTTTAAGATAAAAATTAATAGTATCATTAGCAGCATGTGATATATCTACAAGAATAGTTTTACTAAATATACCACTAGTAAAACTAGCATTTTCACCACCAAGAACATATTCACCAATTAAAGTTTCAGGAGAATCAATACCTAGATCAGTTTGAGTAGTATAATAAAATAAACCAATTTTAAGAAAAGTGTTATAATATGTAGATGTTAAATAATTTAATGATACACTTAATTGATAATATGAATGAGAATTTTTGGCTCTAAATGATAATGATATATCATTAATAATTTCATATGAAATATCGGAAATTACTTGATCTGTGCCGTTTGGTTTGTAAATATTTTTTGTATTAAATTGAAGAACTTGAAAAGTAGAACCCGATGTATCTCCAATAGAAAGTTGATTATCAATAAATATAGCTTCGGTATTAAGATTTCCTGCAACTCGTACATCGTTAAAAAGAGCATCTCTATTTACTAATAATATATCATAAATCAATTGATCAAGTGATGTAGTTTCATCTGAAGAGTTATTAATAGAACCATTTGGTATACTTGTACTATCATTAACTATTAAACTTGCAATTACAGAATTAATATTAGATTGAATACCTCCTTGTGTGGATGAAAATGTATTAGGCATAGTTTTATTATAATATAATTTAATAAAAATATAAATTAAAAATTAATTAATAAGTATTTATAATCTTTCTATGGATGAAAATATAATAAATAAACTAAATAAATTATATGAAACAAAAAATATACCAAATATAATATTTCATGGTGGTAATTTAACTGGTAAAAAAAGTCTATTGGAATATTTGATAAAAATGATATATAAAACAAATGAAAATATAAAAAAATATGTTTTGATTATTAATTGTTCACATGGAAAAGGAAATATAAAATTTATAAGAGAAAATTTAAAACATTTTGCTAATACAATTATAAATAAAAATGAAAATTGTATCTTTAAATCAATAATTTTACTTAATGCTGATAAATTGACAATTGATGCGCAATCAGCATTAAGAAGATGTATAGAAATATATAATCATAGTACAAGATTTTTTATAATAGTTGATAATAAATTTAAAATATTAAAGCCAATATTATCAAGATTTAGTGAAATATATTGTAAAAAAAAGATAAATATAAATAATAATGAAAAAAAAACAAGTGATTTTTTTTCAAAGAAGATTTATTATTTAAATAAATTTATAGTATTTGATGATTTTGTAATTAATCTAAGTTATTCAGATAAAATAATTTATATATTAAATTTAACAAATAAATTATATAATAATGGGTTTACCGGAAATATGTTGCTTTATTATATAAAAAATAGATTACCAGATTGTAAAGAAAAATATAAGTTTTTATTTGTTTTAAATATTTATAAAAAAGAAATAAGAAATGAATTATTGATAATTATGTTTTGTTTAAATTATATATATTTTCGTAATAATATCAATTTAGAAAATATTGGTTTTATTTAAATAAAATGGATGATTATAATTTGAATACTATTATTGAATCTAAGAATGAATGGTGTGCTAGATTAGTAAATATTTTAACTCCATGTTTTATTGAAGGTATAAAATCTGTTTTTGATGAATCATTTAAAATGTGCATAGATAATGATGAAGAAGAAAAATATTTAATGACTTTTCAGAATTTATTAAATAATATACCAAAATGGAGTTCAGAAATTGTAAATATAGAAAAAGAAAGAATATTGACTAGTAGTTGTTGTAATTATTTAGAGGATTTACTAACTTGTGTTCATATAACACAATTAAAGTCTTTAACATCATCTAGAGTTGGATTAAAACAAAAAAAAATAGATATAGATATACCAAATTTAAATAGTTTTATTCATAAAGCTTATATTAATGTTGCTAGAAAATTATATATTAATGTTTATTTATTTGAAAAAGATATATTACCTTTACAGATTCAAAAAAATAATAGAGAGCTAGAAATTATTGTAAAAGAAAGTATTTTAAATACAGTTAGAGAGAATATTCCAGTTGAAAATATATTAAGACGTTATTTAGATGAAACATTAGAAACTGATGTTCAAGTTGAAGAAACCAGAGAAATAATAGCAGATGAAGAAATGATAAAAAAACAAGCAAAAGAACTTAAAGAAAAAGAATTAGAAAAAGCTAAACAAGAGGTAAAAGAACAAATTAAACAAGAAAGCAAACAAAATTTAAGTGAAGCAATTAAAAATGCAAACAAATCATTTAATATTAATGATGAAGAAATTGTATCTAAAAAACCAGTTGAAGAAAATAGTGAAGTAAATAATCAAGAAAATATTGAAAAAGATGATATTGATCTTGATACATATCATGCAGATATAAATCCTAAATTAAATATAGCAAATAATCATGAAGATAATTTAGAATTAGATATAAAAACTTTAGATAAAAATGATCCAGATGAATTAAATTTAGAGATTTTAGATATTAAAGGAGATGATGTTTCTATGGATTTAGATATAATGGAATTAAAATAATTCGTTAATTTAAGTATAATTCATTTATAATAGTAAATTATAAATGAATCAAATATTGACTTCATCAGTTATTAGTGTAATATATTTTGTTTTAAAATTTATTGAAATGAGATTAATATTAAAAGAAAACAAACCATTAAAAGATTTATTTAAAGATACAGTTTTAGTTTTTATTGCAGCAACATTATCTTTAATAATTTTAGAACAATTTAATTTAAATGAATTAATTGGAAATATTAAATCAGCTCCATCAGTATTTGTAAGTAAACCAGATTTCTAAGATAAAACTGGTAAATTATCAATATTAAATATTGATCCTTGATTATTGATTTTCTTTTTGGGAACTAAAAATTTTTCAAAAAGAGATTTTTTTATAACATTTTCGGGCGTATGATTATGAACTGTTCTAGCAATCATTTTATATAATTTAAAATCAGGGTATCTTTCAGAACCATTATTTTTATATAAAATATTTTTATTAGCATCATCAAATACCCATTCTATCATAATTTTTTTTATAGGAGATCTTAATTTCTTAATATCATCTATATCTTCAATAAAATAATCAAATAATGAACATCCTAATCTGCATAAATCAAAACTATAATTTGGTTGTATTCTTGGTTTATCTTTATTTAAATAAGGTTCAGTATTATATTGGGTATGTGCATCACCTTCATTGGCATAACTATCACTGCAAATTATATTACTTTTATATTTGTAAATTGCTCTACCAAAGTCAATTATTTTATAAATTTTACCAAATGTAGGTATTTTATAATGTTTATTATCATATTTGTAATATAAATATTTTTTTTCAGTTGTATTATAAACTATATTATTTGTATGTAAATCATTATGAGTAAAATCATAAACTTTTTGATATGTAATTAAAGTAAAAATTATTTGAGATATAATAGATTCCCATTCATGATCATTAATTTTATTATTGATTATGTATGAATCTAAAGTATCTTCACAGCATTCTAATGCTATTGTTTGCACTGGAAATTTTAAAATATTTGCTAATATTTCTTCTTCTTCTTCTTCTTCTTCTTCTTCAGATTCATAACTACTACTATCATCTTCTTCTGAGTCTTCATTTATACTTGATTCAGTATTAGAGTATCTAGAAGAACAAGAAGATTCAGTTCCATTTTGTTCGTTAGTTTTTACTTTTTTTTTATTAATATTTTTTTCGGTTAAATTTGTTTCTATTGAGTATTCAATTTCTAAATTATGATTAGTTGTTATGCTATTAATATTTAATTTATTATCAATTAAGTTAGCTATATTTAATTCTTCATCTTCTATATTTTTATCATCAATAATAAGTGTTTTTTTATATTTTTTTGTATTGCCAAAATAATTTTTCTTATTATTATTTTCTTGAATATAAAATAATACATTATTATTTTTATGAAAAAATTCTGAATCATCTAAATATTCTAAATCGTCTTCTATATCTACAATAAAATTATTTTTTATACCTAAGAAAGAGCCATAATAATCAATACCATTTAAAAAGTCGTATTTATTTAATAATAAACTAGATAAAAAGGAAAAAAATCCATCAGTATAAGCAGAATTATTAATATCTAATGTTTTTTTGTTAATGTTTTCATTATTAACAAATTTAGGTAATTTTAAAATATTATCTTCATATTTTCCAATCATATATTTTATGGGGTCAACTAAAGGTCCATATTTGAAAAATATTTTTTTATTAATTATATTATTATTATCATCAATAATTGTTCCATTAAATTTTGAATAACCTAATTTTTCAGTTATAGAATTTAATTTGTAATTATTATTTAAATTTATAGAATTATAATTATTTTCATTTAAATTAAAAAAAATACTATAAATTGGTATATAATTTTGTAAATTATCAATATTTACTAAGTTTTCATCAGTCAATTGATTAAATAAATCTTTGTTTTTATTTTTTTTATAATTTAATTCCATTATTTAAATAATAATAAATATATTTCTTAATTCTAACGATTTTATTATTATTTTTGCGTATATTAAATAAATAAATATTTAGTAATATTTATTAAGTATGACTTTAGAATTAAAAAAATTTGAAATGAAATCTATTAGTTTTAAACCAGACGAAAATAAAGGGCCAGTTATAGTTTTAATAGGTCGTCGAGATACAGGTAAATCTTACTTAGTTAGAGATTTATTATATTATCATCAAGATATTCCTATTGGAACAGTAATTAGTGGCACTGAAGCTGGAAATGGATTTTATAGTGAACATGTTCCTAAATTATTTATTCATGAAGAATATAATTCAGCAATTATAGAAAATATATTAAAAAGACAGAGAACAGTATTAAAGCAAATAAAAAAAGAAGTAGAAGTTTATAAAAAATCCAATATTGATCCACGTGCTTTTGTTATATTAGATGATTGTTTATATGATTCTAGTTGGACTCGTGATAAAATGATGAGATTATTGTTTATGAATGGTCGTCATTGGAAAATGATGTTAATTATTACTATGCAATATCCTTTAGGTATTCCACCTAATTTAAGAACTAATATTGATTATGTATTTATTTTAAGAGAACCATATATTTCAAATAGGAAAAAAATATATGAAAATTATGCTGGTATGTTTCCTACATTTGAATCATTTTCTCAAGTTATGGACCAATGTACAGAAAATTATGAATGTTTAGTGATAAATAATAATGCTAAAAGTAATAAATTAAGTGAACAGATATTTTGGTATAAAGCTGATTCTCATAAATCTTTTAAATTAGGTTCTAAAGAATTTTGGGATATATCTAAATCTATGGATTCAGACGATGAAGAAGAGGTTTATGATCCAAATTCAAGAGATAAAAAGAAAGGTCCTAAAATTAATGTTCGTAAAAGTAAGTGGTAAGTAAAAATATTAAAAAATAAATCTTAAATATAATTATTATATGTTATATACATATTTAAAAAAAACTTATGCATTAGATAGTGAGTATTTAAGTAAATATACTAATAGATTTTTAGAAAATTATAATGAACAAATGTTTAAATATACATTACGAACTAAATTATCTAATATAAACAGTATAGATGATTGTATTGAATTATTACAAATGTTTCAAAACACAGATGAAATGTGTGAAAATATAATAAATATATTTCATAAATTTCATCCAAGTGAATCTGAATTACAAATATTATCTTTAATATATCAAAAATATCATAATTATATTGATATTAGAGGTTTTGCAGCTAGCACATTATGGTTTTGTATAATACAATGGATTACTGAATTTCAAAAATTAAAAAATAATACTATTCCCACAATAAATTCTATAGGAATTGAATTAATAAATTTTAATTAAATTTTGTCTATCTTATCTAAAATACATTTCATAATTTTTATTTTATTTTGTTTATTATTATTTTCTTTATAATCATATACACAATTATGGTATTCGGGTAATTTATGTATTTTACAATATATTTTTTTACATTTACAAGGAAAATCTATTAATTTTAATTTACGATTACAATTTTCAAAAGCACAATAATTAGTATTTATATCATTATCCATATAAATAATTATTATATTTTAAATAATAATTATTTCAATTATTCTTTTTGTTTTTATAAAAATTAAGTATTTTATTGAATCAGAAATAGATAAAACTATTATTATTAATCTACATTAATTGGATCATCATTTTTTGATGGCAAAACTACTGATTCTATTTCAACATTATTAGAAGCTAATTGTTCTTTTTCTTTTTGTCTTTGTAAAATTTCTCCAATTCCATGATCATTATTTTTATCTAACACTACATTTTCACCATCAAATAATTCTTTACGTAAATCAGCAGTTGATACATCATCACTTTCTCCATCACCAAATAGTAAATTTTTACCCGGTACATCCATTCTATCAGCATTAATAAGATTACCTTCTTCATCTATAGATTGCATTAATTTATTTCCTTCTTTTTGTGCTTTAGCAATATTTTCTTCAATTGCTTTTCTTTTAGCTTCTTTTACTCTTTTGTTAAATTCGTCTTTATTTGTTTCATCATTTTCTTTCTTTTTATACATTAATTCATTTAGTTCTTTTTCTAAATATTCTACTTTACCTGTTTTATAAGCTTCAGGATGAAATGGCATCCATAAACCTACTTGTCCTACATATACATCATGATTAGGGTCATTTTCTCGTAACATTTTACATCTCATTTCAGCTTCTTCTTGAGAACCAAATGTTCCTCTAACTTTAATTCCACGAGTATTTGTTTGGTAATGGTGTAAGTTACTGAATTCTTCTTGTAATTTTTTTTCAGAATTATCAACAAAACTTTTGTAATCATCTTCAATTGTAGTATCAACTAATTTATCTTTTTCTTCAATTATAAATTCTTCTAGATCATTTGAAAGTTTTTGAAAATCTAAATTATATTTATAACTTAAAAAATTTAAAAATTGTGTATATTTGTCCATTGATTTTTTAAAATCAAAGTGTTTTAGAAACTTTTCAAAATAAAATATATTCTTGTCTTTTAAAATATCTTCAGGTGAAACAAAACTTAAGCAAACATATTTTTGCCCGGCTATTGGCTTATCTTCATCTAATAAATCAATATATTTTGATTCTTCAGGAATTTTAATATCTTCCTCTTTTAGTTTAGCACTTTTTTTTGTAGACATACTATATTAAATTTATTTAAATATAATTTTAAGTTATTTTTTTAATAAAAACAAATTATTATTTTTTTTATTAAATTATTTTTTTCTTAGTTATTATTATAAACAAAATGAATCCCGGGATAGGAGAATTAGTAAAAAGAGCTATTAAATATTTAGTAGAAGGTTTAATGGTTGCTATTGTAGCATTTGTTATTCCTCCAGAAAAACGTGCCTTAAAATTCGAAGAAATCGCTATTATTGCTTTAATGGCGGCCGCTACATTTTCGATTCTTGACACATTTGTTCCGTCAATGGGAGCAAGTGCACGCTCGGGCGCTGGCTTTGGTATTGGTGCGAATCTTGTCGGCTTTCCCAAATTAGGTTAAGTAAAAATATGACAGAATTTATATAAATAATAATTTTAATAATATATTTTTTAGAAATATATTATTTTTAAGATATATATTATTTTTTTAGATACTTTATTTATGAGCACGTTTTGTTTTTTTTCCTCTACTTCTGCTTCTGCTTCTGCTTCTGCTTCTGATTCTGCTTCTGCTTCTGCTTCTGCTTCTGCTTCTGCTTCTGCTTCTGCTTCTGCTTCTTCTTCTGGTTCTGCTTCTGCTTCTGCTTCTTGAATTACTTACATAACTTTCACTACTACTACTACCATAATTATCTAATACAACACTTTCAGCATCGTCATCACTATAATCAATATCATATTTAGTTATTTTTTTTCCAATCTCTCTTCTCATAATAGCTCTATATTTTGGCGTTGCTTTATAAAGAACAGTCATTCCAGAGGACCCAATATTTACACATAATTTTTTAATTTTATTTAAACGTGTTTTTATTTTACAATCACACAAATCTTTTTTTTTTTTTTTTAAATATCCTTTTTTTTTTT
>Ga0228615_1000076_pt1 | contig 52458 bp, 38 predicted proteins | sample 16DmetaG_FD_190530 | JGI IMG/M metagenome (GOLD analysis project Ga0228615, IMG submission 190530) | Seawater microbial communities from Monterey Bay, California, United States - 16D | ecosystem: Environmental > Aquatic > Marine > Coastal | place: USA: California | collected 2016-10-17
ATGACCAGCATGTGTTGATCGTGAACAAAAATTCGGTCAGAATTGCTGTCAATTACTTGTCGAAGAAATTGTATCGAGCGTTTGATTGGAGATGAAATTGAAGGAACTGATGATTCGGAATTAGTCCAGTTATACTGTAATGCATACAACAAGTTTGCTGCCTCAGAGGAGAATGGAGAGTAGGCATAAGATAACAGAAGAGCCAATATCGCGGGTTCATCCGGCACAGAAGTTTTACGCGAAGAATTGTTTTTAGCCCGGACAATGAATTTAAGTGATTCATTTACCACTTGGAGTGGCCATGGGCGAATAGCCTTCTCTTGGCTACAAGAAGAGTACGCCATCCAACGTGAAATCCATGGGAACTTCACGAGGCTCTCAAGAGTCGGCGGGTGGTAGACAAAAGCTTCCTTTAGGTGTCCTTCAAATTTTGAACAATTCGGGGTTACAAGACGTGAACGAACATCCCGTGACCAGGCTCCTAGCGGATGGGATAACAAATTCTTAGGGGGTGCCAAACTATTTTCTGACACCCATTCAATCCATGAGAGGACGGCGGCGGCGCCGGGTTTCTGAATTGAATCTATGACTTGATTGAGTTCTAAAAAACGCCTTGGAATACGATTTTGGTGATTTGGAGCTATCGATTCCTTGTTCATGGAGCCTAGAGCAATGATGATTTTTTCCAAATCCCAACCAATACGTTTTTTCTTCGAGCAAAGAAGATTAATCACAGTAAGTAGAGGTAGTTTTGTAGGTAGAGATGCCCCATTAATCAGCACCATGCCCTCAACAATGGATACATGTACATTCCCAACCAATTGAAATCCTTGTTGCAGAAATCGTTTCTGTGGATTGAATAATCTTTGGCCTTGTGATATTCGGTCTTTGATTTCATCCAACTCGCCCTCAGTACATGGACTCTGGAGGAGGGGGTCTAGGGACATATCTGAGAGTCGGGCCCATTGAACATCCTTCGATTGTGAAGTTTGTTCAACAATTGATTTCCACCTTTTTGGAGCCGTTTTGTTGCCTGAACCGAGCATTCGGATGGCTTCATCGTGAATATTGGGGCCAATCTGATAGGTCCATTGTTGTGATTTTTTGGTGGTGATAATGGAGTCGCACAATAGACATGTGCTGGTTTTCGAAGGATGTTCACAAACTGAGCAAACCGAAGCATTGCTTGTGTGGTTCATGTGTCAAAAATTTGTCGACATGTATTAAACTTACAAAGAAGTAAAAACCCCAATTATACGCTGGACATCTTCATCAGTAATGTGAAGATGAACAACGATGCGACAAGCATGAGGCTGTATGTCCATCACGTCTATCCCATGAGATTTGAGTTTCTCCATAATCTCAACGGCCGGAACTTGTGAATGGAAGTAGACCATGTTTGTCTCTACAGTATTCATATCAACTTCAAAATCCTCCAACTCGTTGATCGCATTGGCTAGTGTTCTTGCTCGTTGATGGTCCTCTGATAAGCGATCAATGTGATGGTCTAAAGCGTGGATACATGCAGCTGCAAGTATTCCTGCTTGTCTCATTCCACCTCCAAACATCTTGCGCCATCGATGAGCACGGGCAATGAATGCTCGTGAACCTACCAACACTGAGCCGACTGGAGCGCCTAGGCCTTTTGAAAAACAAATCGATGCTGAGTCAAAGTCACGAAGCATTCGTTCAACGGAAGTGTCGGTTGCAATTGCAGCATTGAATATTCGAGCACCGTCCATATGTGTAGCGCACTGGTTGGCTTTCGCTACATCCACAATAGCATCAAGTGTACTTTGTGGATAACAAGCACCACCTCCGCGGTTTGAGGTGTTCTCGACACAAACAAGTGACCCATCGGGATAATGCGAAAGAGAGCCTGCTTGTTTACGGATTGCACTCTCCACATCTTCAGGGCGCATGAGGCCACTATGGACATCGACCAAAGCAATCGAAGCGCCACAAAGAGCAGCGTAACCTCCACCTTCGTAGAGATAAATATGGCTGTTTTTAGCAGTAATGATTTCATCTCCTGGACTCGTGTGTGCTCTTAGGGCAATCGCATTGGACATTGTTCCTGAAGGAACAAAAAGCCCGGCCTCTTTACCGCATATTTGAGCAAGTCTTTGTTCAAGAAGCGTTACTGTGGGGTCATCACCCAAAACATCATCACCTACGATTGCCAAATTCATTGCCTCGCGCATCGAAGGAGTTGGTTGAGTAACTGTATCTGAACGTAAATCAACCCGGTCGGAATCATAATGACGCATAGCCGACCGAAGCGGCCTCCATTCATCAAGTCAATGGAACTCAAAGTAACTTCAATTCGCCAGTAATTTTGTCAATATCACCATCGGCACTCGGGCCTAGTGCCAACACAGTCAGCGAACCGCTAGGGATTTGAGTGTGTCCTGCATCACGAACCAGCGTGGTTAGAATTCCAGAACTTTCTGCTAAAACCTGTAAATCAAGAAGATGTTCTGCATCTCTTCCCTTAACACAGACTTTCTTTTGTCCACTTGCAAGCCATTTCTCAAGGAAACGAGGCTTATGTTCTCCTGCATTCATTGTTGCAAGAACGGCACCATGGCCGACTTGAGCTGCAATTTTCCCTTTTCCCATCTTCAATCCGTGATTGACTACGAAAATCATCTTACAATCACCGCTAGGGGCAAATCCACTCGGTTGTGGCGCTGTAATCTTGTGCAAAAATGAACGAAGGCCCATGGAGAACACCTAATACGGTTTCAACTCAGAAACAAGAGCATCTATTGAGCGGCGAGGTGAGGGTCCAATTCCGAGTACCGTAATCGTCCCCGGAGGCAATTCAGTATGTCCGGCATCTTTTACGAGAGTCGTCACAAGACCTGCGGCTTGAGCTTGCCCGGCTAATCGTTGAATGGTTTCTAAATCATCAGCTCGCAAGCATATTTTTCTTGCACCAGCCTTACTCCACCTTTCGACAAGCCGAGCATGGGTCTTCTTCGCATTCAAAGTGCATGTAACCGCTGCATGTGAGCATTGTACTGCCAACTTGCCTGCTGACATTTTCAAATCTTTACGGGCCACAAGGACCATTGAAGGTTCTTCAGCCATCGATGACATGACTATTCACCGCCGCAAATTCAACTTCGTCAAGGGTTGTTTTTTCTTCAAGCAGGCCCGCAAACCAACTGCCTAACCAGACAACAAACACCAAATTTCCAGCCATGTGGAGCAGATCGAACGGTAAGCCATGGCCTAAGTAGATGAGGAATTCACCAAATCCGATTGTTCCATCAAGAATTGAAAGAGAAACCACAAGGTCAAACCATAAAGCGCCAAGAACGGATGCGAGAATTGCACGGCGCATATGAAGGCCATGGACTGTAATCAAAGGCAAACGTGAACCGAAGACGGCAATACTTGCCCATCCTGCGGCTTGGAAGACAGTCCACCAACCATGACCCATGAAGAAGTTCGAAATCATGGCCACGAGAACCGCGAATGCTGCGCCGCGTCGCGCACCAAGTTGAGCGCCAACAAGCAATGCTGCAACGGTAACGGGTTGAATATTCGGCAAAGGTTGCATGACGACGCGAATCAATGAAACAGACAGAACTAAACTTGCTAAGAACAGACTATCAAGGACCGGCCTTTTGGTAGGCTTGGCCAGCAACCAAAACGCAGTGGCCAGTAAAAAGGTGTCCAAGAACAAGCTTGCGAGGGGTGAAAGGGTTGGGCCGTGAACGCCCATTGCTTGGAACATGTTTCAACCCAAGAGGGTTGATGATTTGAGGCTTACCTTACTTATACTGAAACCCAACGAACTCTTGTGGGTGAATCTACGGGGGTTTTATCCGCAGAAACAACTCCTTTGGTTCCGTCAACAAAGTACTCCCATCCATCTCCACCATGCCCATTTATCGAGGAGATATACCACCCAATCTCGGTTTTTTCTGCTGTAAATTCAAATCCGAGTTCTCCTGTTGCCGCCTCAGTAAGCGAGTAGACATCACCATAGCCGCTTAAACCGCCTACTGTGTATGTTTGACCTTCAATGTCAAAAGTGACCATCTGAGTTTCAAGCCATGATTCTGGCCATTCTTCATTCCAATCTTCATCAAGAGATTCTTGAGGGAATTGTTCATCAAAAGTCTTCGACCACTGCGATGAGAGTTCCGGTAAAATCAACAGTATAATCAAAAGGAACAAAACGCTTGTAGATCTTAAGAACCATTCACTATTGCCATTCAGAAAAAATATTGCAGACATTGAGAGGAACATATACATCACAAAGAGAAGCCCTTGTCTACCCCAGTCAAATTCTTCTTGCTGAAATGATGGAGGTTGTTGTTCAATTTGTTGGAAGACCCTCAATAAAGATTGGTCATTGCCAAAAACAGTGTAATTGGCTCCCCGTTCGAAAAACCAAAGCGGAGAGGAGGTCCCATATCCATAGATACCAATATCAATTTGTGAATACGAGCCGTCTCGACTTTCGACAAATGAAATCATTCCCCAATTTGCATTCGGCGTATTTGTAGGAGCAACAATAGAGCCATCGGGAGAGACCCCGATTTCCCCATTGGTGTGGTGTGGAAAAGTATTGATTAATTCACACGAATTCTGGCATGAAAATATGTTCAAAGATGATGAGTCCCCTGTAATAACCATTTCATTCTGAAGTACCGGCATAGCAGGTGATGGCCCGGAAATGAACTCTTGGATAACATCACCATTATTCGAATTTACCAATACTATACTGCTATTCAATGGATGCTGTACATGAACCAACAAACCAGCATTGGTTTCAAGAGGCGGATGGCGTATTTTCCCGTCAAAAGATGAAAGAACTGTTGCGTTGCCTTGCGGCGTAATTTTCCACAGATTGCCTTTTTCGTCTCCGGAAAAGTATCCTTGAGGAGTAGCTGTAACGCCATTCCTCCAGCCCAAACCAGTCTCGACCCACCATTGCTGTTGGCCGTCCGCAAGACAGTACTGGCCAACACCTGTGCGGGTTGGAACAATCACGTCGCCGTCTTCAATTGAAAAGACGCTCGTTATTCCCCAGCCTGCCACTTCCGTTTGAATTGACCAATGTACCGTGCCGTTATCCGGGTGAATTGCGTCAATAGTACCATCTGTCCATCCTACTAAGATGAGTTCTGGCCACGTTCCACAACTACTCGTTCCTGCTTGAGCGTGGACCAAAGGCGACATGTCATTGCTCAAGGTTGCAGAATTCGTATATTTCCAAATCAATTCCCCTTCAACACTCAATGCGGTGACAGAGGGTTCATCGCTTCCCGATGTCCGTACAATTATTTTTCCATCATGATATATTGGTGCTGTCGAAATAAATCCTGATTCAAAATCATATTCCCAAACCAATGAATTCTCTTGCTCCCAGGATGATGAAGATTGTACGGCCGAAGTGAGAGATACGAACAAAAGCGGGATGAAAAAGCACGCAGCAAAGCGTCGATTCAAGTCAATCACTCCGAAAGATTCTGGATTGCCTCACGCAATAAGGTGCTGACTACTTTCCCATCCGCAGCACCGACCGCCTGCATGACGACTCCCATGAGGGGGCCCATTGCACCCATTCCTCTTTCTTTGACAAAATCAGAGCGTTCAGCTACGATGGATTCGATTATTGCACTCAAATCCCCTTCATCTGCAGGCTTGAATCCATTTGCTTCTCCATACTGGGCAATTTCTTCTCGCGTTGGAAGAGTTGTGCCAAAGTGTTCAATAATTTCATTGATTGATTCTCGAGTAATAAGACCGGCTTCTTTGACATGTAATACCGCTGCAGATAATTCTGGATTGGCGGTATCGTTCTCTAACAGAACACTTGCCCATCCCTTGTGTGGCAATTCGCTAGCATGGTGAACGAAGATATCGTCAAGTTCGCGAGCAAGTAACTGTTGTCCTTGATCATTCGACACTTCATAACCAGAAAGCCGATGTTTTCGTTCATCGTCCGTCATCGGCATATTAGCAACGATGTTCTGCCAAATTTCATCGGTTAATGCAAAAACAGGGACATCCGTTTCTGGATACATTCTGGCTCCACCAGGCAAAGGACGCATTGGTGAAGTGGTTCCATCTTCTGGAGCACCTTTCTTGACGACAACATTTCTCACTTCTTGAGCAATCCTATGCCAAGCCAGTCGTGCTCGAAATAGAACACTTTCCAGTGCAAGTTCTGCTTGCCATTGAGGGGCCAAACAAAGTACAAACCCGTCGACATCTGCAAGAGAAAGGCGACTGCGAACGAGATTTACCTGCTCCAATTCAATGCCGTAGGCAGGTAATTCATCTGAATGAAATACCCCTTTCACACCTGCTAATTTCGCGGCCCCTGCTAATTCTCGACCCAGTCGAGGCAACTGTGAACCTTCAATGTCCATTGATTTAACACCTAATTTCCCTGCTAAACCAGGCAACGGTAAAGCAAGCATAACCGAGCCTATGTCAAGTCCAGTTCTAACCATTTGAGATTCACAAGTTGCGAAGCATTCACTGATGTTTACAAGAGTCAAGGGGAGATATTCAACCACAGCCGCAGAGACTTCATCTTCAACTGAGGGGTCATCAAGGCGACGATCTGGAGGAAGATTTGCTAGACCCAATGATTGGCGTAATTCGTTTGCAAGTCGATAGAAATGTAGTTGGCGAGCCATTTCCAAACGAATAATTCTCGGTATCCATGAGAGGTCTTGACATCCTTTGATTTCAACCCTGTCTCCACAGGCGAGTGATACATTGAGGTCCTGACGAATACTTCCAAGACCTCGGCGGACTTTACGCGTTTGACGAAGACACCTTCCAAGGGCTTTGGAGGTCTCTTGCGCATGTTCAGGTGAAACCACGTCTGGGGAGGTTGCAATTTCGATAAGTGGCAACCCCAACCGATCAAGATTGTAGATGACTTTCTCGCCGTTTGAAGTTGATACTGAATCGAGTTTTCGTGCACTATCCTCTTCAAGACAAAGCACGTCGATTCCTACTGGACCTGTTTTGGTTTGCAAAACTCCATCAATGGAAATGAGCGACGTTCTTTGGAAGCCACTGGTGTTGGAACCATCGACAACGGTTTTTCTCATCGTCTGAAGCATTGTAACTGGTTTGGCTTCAAGCAACGCTGAGACCGTGAGTGCAATCTCAACAGCATCTTGGTCGTGAAGTAAGGGTGGCTGTTCATCCAACTCGATAAGACCCGAATTTGGTGATTGGACATAGACAAAGGAACGGTTTCGACGTGATTCAAAGCGGGCAGCAATATCAATTGCGCCCCCTTCACCACGGGCCGCTCTTAAACGGCGTTGAAAGCGAGGCCATTGTTCAGGAACTGTGTCGATTGTCACGTCGTAAAGCACACCTGGTTGACGAGAATGAAGTTTCCCAGTAGCAAGTTGCTGATGAACTTCAATGCCGCACATGAAACCCAATTCGGCAGGAGATAAGGCGCTTGCATCAGCCACATCACCAACAGGTTCGGCGTCAATTGGGTCGGCCATATCATCGCGGAGTCGTTCATACTTCAAGACTACAACCCTTCACTGTCAAGCAATTTGAAGTGTATCATAACCCGAAGGACGTATCATACGGCCGTGTTGACAAAGTTTGTCAATAATGTCTTCAGCAGTTGCTCGGTCAATGTCATATCTCTCTGCCTCGTTAAAGACCTCAATAAGTTGAGCTAGACCGCCGTTGTTTGCTGAAAGGGATGCGACAATTTCCATAATCGCCTTTTCTCTGTGTCGAACGGTTCCTTTCTTTCCAGTCACAAGCGTGGTCTCATCAAAGTTACCTCCCATCAATTCCTCACGCCATAAGCGTGTCATGCGCACTGCTCTTTGAGCATCATCCAGGGTTGCTACTTGAGAAAGTCGTATTCTGGCGCTAGCTTCGGCCAGTCGAGCCAAGGCCTCTAAGGCACGAGCTGTAATGGCTACACTATCGTTTGAATCACCCGTTTGTTTACGGGTTTCGACATAGAAACCAACCAAATGGTCACGAGCATCCTTCTCCAGACTTGGATGGACCGTTCGCTTAGAGTAAGCGATGTACTTTCGTATGAGGTCGCGTGTCAAAACTTCTCCGTGTTCATCGGTAGTATCAACACCAGAGCGCGAGTTTGACTTTGTGGGGTCTGGCGCACTGCCCTCATTGACAAGTAGTTCGCTTGTACCTTGCAATCGATTAGCGATGATGTGATGGGCAATTTTAGCGTCTTTTTCCAACTCTGGGTCATCGGTCAGAAGCCAAATAATATCGAAACGGGAAATCAAAGGAGGGGCTAAGTTGATTTGAGCAGTGAAAGGAACTTCAGAAACAGGCTCAAAGCGTCCGTTCTTTGGATTGGCTGCGGCAAGAACTGCACAACGTGTTCTGAGACTTGCGTTAATTCCTGCTTTTGAAATGGATATTTTCTGCTGCTCCATAGCCTCGTGCATACTGGAACGGTCGCCTTCATTCATTTTATCGAATTCGTCAATAGCAGCCAATCCCAAATCAGCTAGAACCAAAGCTCCAGCCTCAAGAGTCCATCTTCCATCAGCAGCCGAGTCCTGCACTGCTGCCGCAGTTAATCCAGCTGCAGAGGCGGATTGGCCAGAAGTAAATCTTCCTCGCGGAGAGATTGTCGACATGTAACTGAGCAACTGAGACTTAGCAACCCCGGGATCCCCCATCAACAGGATGTGGATGTCTCCACGGTTTCGAGTCCCGTCTGAATTTAATCGAGCCACGCCCCCAAACAATTGCAGCATCAAGGATTGTTTGACATAGTCCATTCCAAAGATGGACGGCGCAATGCTTTTTGTGAATAGATCATAGATATCTGGGCGTCGTGCCAATTCCTTAATTTCAAGTTCCTCGTCTTCAGTGATGACAATTTCTTCAAGAGGTACGTTCTGTCGCTCTAGCGAGTGAATTCGAAGGAATATGTCGAAAACCGGTGTATCCTTTCCACCTTTTCTTTGAGAACGAATAAACAGAACTCCGTTTGCCTTGACACGGTCACCTGGATTCAATTTTCCTGCCAAATCGTGTTCCGCTATACAGATAATTCGTTCCGGTTGTATTCCACCTTTCATCTGTTCAGGCAGTTCTTGAAGTTCCATAAACTGAGAATTAATGAGAATGGAATCTTTCTGAATAAGCTCGAAACGCGTTTGTCGTTTGGCTCGACCGCAGCCACCATCCAATTGCTGACACTCTATTGGCTCAATCAGTTCCTGCTCATTGGGTTGATTGATGAGCATTGAATGACCACAGGCCACACACTCGAAAGTGGCAGCATAAATTCGTGGTCGAACACCAGAGATTTTGGTTGTCACCGCATCAATTGCTAGCATCATTCCGATGTCATCTGCTCGAAGTTGTGACACAGTACGAACTTGGTCGACAGGTAGATGGACAATACGAACGAAAGGGTACATGTTTGAGTGGCCTGCATCCATCAAAAATTGGCGTAAGGCTTGATTTGATGCATGAAAGTGTAGTTCTGGGTGTTGGACTATATCGTGTGCAAATTCATGATCAAACCCTTCAATCACACGATATGAAACTTCAAGCGATTGCTCGTCAGGCCACATTTGAGCAAGATTGTGAACCGATTCTGCAAAGTGGTCTTGGATGAGAGATGTCCATCGAGCAGGGAGGTCAAATTCTTGAAGCATTGTTATCACCAAGTTAACGGGAGTGGCTCCCGACTTTCGAACAATTATGGCAACCGTATTTAGCCATGACCGAACAAAAATCCCACCCCTCGATTTCCAGTGGAGATTCGTGAGGCCGACGCTGTTCGATTTGACGAAAAATCAATGACCACTGGCTTTAGGCGGGAACCGCAGAAAAGATGAGGTATGGAGGAATGGGTATTCACATGCCGAAGCATGCTTTCTCTCCAATCAAAGGTTCGCTTGAACGATGGACTTTGAATTCACAGTTGCTTGAAAACAGATTAGGGGACCCTACCGAAAGAGAAATTCTAACTCATATTGCCCCCGAAGGACTTGAAATGATTGAACAGGGTGGCAAACTTCCAGTTTTGATTTATTTAGCTCCTTTTACTTCTTCAGGGCCTGCTCGTGCTGGATGGAAAGCATTCGCAGAAACGCTTCCGCAACGGCATGAACGGTTGGTGAAGTCCGGCAAGATGAAACCTGCAATTTTAGTCATGCCAGATACTTTCACGACGCTTGGAGGAAACCAATTCGTTGATTCGCCCGTATTAGGCCGATGGTCATCATGGCTATCACAGGCGCTCAAGCCGGAAATCAAAACGCGGTATTCGACCAACGGAAAATTCGCCTTGATTGGGAAATCCTCGGGAGGATACGGAGCGCTAGTCAACGCAATGCTTCAGCCCGAGCAATGGGATGGGATTGCATGTCATTCAGGAGATATGGGTTTTGAAACGATGTTTCTGCCAACATTTGCTGAGACACTTACACATGTTGGAAGATATGGTGGAGCGCCACAATATGTCGATTACATCAGAAATGCTGAGCGCATGTCTGGCTCAGACTTCCACACACTCATGATTTGTGCAATGGCGGCATCGTATGACCCACGTAGACCAACTCAGGACAATCCCTTGGGAATTGTTTTGCCAGTGGAGTCAAAAACCGCTGAAACCCATTCCGATGCTTGGAGTCGCTGGATGAGTTTTGATCCGCTGACAATGGTTGAAGAGAAACATGAGGCCCTAAGAAAACTCAGCGCACTCTTCATCGATTGTGGTGGGCAAGACCAGTATCATATTCAATATGGGAGCCGACGATTTGTATCTCGTCTGCTCTCGATGGACGTCCCTCATAGTTGGGAAGAATTCGCAGGAACCCACTCAGGAATCGACCACAGACTTGACTTGAGTTTTGCTTACTTAACAGAAATGTTGAGTTGAAACGACAAATGTAGAGAACGGTGAGTTCTTCACCCGCCTTCGTTTGAGTTGATTCATGGCCGAACCTATGGATTACGCAAGTGCGGGAGTCGATATTGACCTCGAAGGTTCCGCTGTTGCTTCACTCATCGCTTCACTGAGTGCCTCTTCACGGCCTGCTGGAACACCTGGTGCACCCGTCCATCTACCCGGGGGTTTTGGAGGATTAATTGAATTTGGAGATTCTCTCCTTGCTATGGCAACAGATGGGGTGGGTAGCAAACTACAGATTGCTTCGGCATTGAAACAATGGGGCGGAGTTGGTATCGATTGTATGGCAATGAATGTCAATGACCTACTTTGCGTTGGTGCAGAGCCTATCGCCTTTGTTGATTATGTTGCAGTACCTAAGCCGGACCCTGAAACACACGCTGCTCTTGGCGCCTCGCTAGCAGAAGCATGTAGGTTAGCTCGGGTCACACTTGCTGGAGGTGAGACTGCGTCTTTACCAGGAATTGTCAATGAACTCGACTTATCTGGAACAGCCCTTGGATACGTCAAAAAAGGCCAAGCAATAACCGGTGAACACTTGAAATCAGGCGATGTTCTCATCGGGTTACCTTCATCCGGTATTCATTCCAACGGTTACTCTCTTGTACGCCGAGTAATGGAACACACTGGCCATCAATATACAGACAAAGCGCCCTTCAATGTTCCCAGTATTGGGCGTACTGTGATGCATTTTAACGGTAACGACGACCAACAATTTTCCCTTGGTGAAGTGTTTCTCAATCCTACACGAATCTACTGCGACCCCATCATAGATATGCTGCAGTACGCCGAAACAGATGGAGCACAATTCCAACGCTCCGATGTTCGAGCAATATGCCATATCACTGGTGGGGGGCTTTCGAATCTACTCCGCCTACACGACTCATTAGGGTGGCATATTGATTCCCCACTTCCGCCCCATCCCGAGTTTGAATGGCTTCAGTCTGTAGGGGGGATTGAGACCCGTGAAATGTATCGTACATTCAACATGGGAACCGGGATGATTCTCGCTGTTTCATCGGACAAAGCAGAACAAATGACTGCTTGGCTCGAAGAGCGTATGCTTGGAACTAAAATCATTGGACATGTCCATGACCAAGGTCATAAGGTCACTCACGCCCTTGAAGGCGTGGAGTTTTCCCATTACTGAGTCTGCACAATTTACTCGGCAGGTTCTTCAGCTGCTGGCTCGGCTGCAGATTCAGCAACATCGGATGCTTCTGCATCATCTTCGTTCATCATCTTAATTGCCATACCCAGGCAGCCTATTGCTCCGATTAGAAGAAGTGGGGCTAGGTAATCGGTCGGAACGTCGAGGTTTGTCCAGTACGTCAAAGCCTTTTGATTGGTCGTTACACTGGATGCAAGTGTTTCGGCATCATCGTCTGAAATTTCAGAACTGGATTCAATGGCAAACACTGCTTGCAAATCGCTTGCAACAGGAGCAGTGTGCTGATCGGTGATTGGTCGCATGTCCAACCAGAAGGTCGACTCTGAAGAGCCTGCGATGATTGCCCCACTAAGTTGCTCTGCTTGCAAGGTCACTTCACTTCCAAAGTAAACTGGGAGTGCACCAGGCACTGCATCAAGCAGTGTGTCAGTATCCAAAAGTTTGGCTTGAATTGGGCGAGTCAGTGGGTCTAGAGATGCTGAACAATCATCGACTGCAATGTCCTTTAAAGTCGAAGTTCCATCACAAGAGATTGCTGCAGTTGCATATCCTGAAAGGTCAACTAAATCGCCAGATCCAGTCAAGAAACCACCGGTGGTATCGGTTCGAGATTCTGCGGTAATGAGGCCAAAGGTGTTCTGCATCTTCATTGGGTCCTTCCAAGAGAAGTACGAACTGCCGTCAACAGCCATCATCTCGCCTTTATCGCAAGAAGCATTTTCACCGGTACAAATCATGTAATCAGTTCCAGTATCACTGACAATTCCTCCAGAACCGTAGTATGTCGCATTGGATTCAAGACTGGTCCATCCAACGGTCATGTCCATTGGGTTACCTGTAGCCAAGAAAGCTACAACAGGGTCGTGCCATCCGAGCAACCAGTTGTTAAATTCTTGAGTCAGGTATGGAGTTGTTCCAAACGAACTGATTAAGAAGTCAGGTACGAAATCACCAAAAATTGGTGATGACACAAAGAAACTCAATGCATCGGCTGCGTTTGCATCAATGCCGTACAAAGCGCCAATTGTAGCGTTATTCCAAGGCATTGGCTCAGCAGCCTCCATTGTGGCGAGATTGATTGGTGGCGTCATACCGCTCAATTCACCGTACATGAACAGAGTAGCACCTGTTTGAGTCGTTATACCTAGAGGGCCGTACAAGATGTTTGCAGCCTGTGATTGGTTAATGGAAACAGGAGTAGCTCCTGCATGACCTGGAATCATACCAGCGCCCCATGCGCCACCAATGTTGAGCGAATTGTTGAGGTAAGGGCTGCCTACTGGACTCATACCACCGAACGTTTGGTTGACAAATTGCTGAGCATTCATTGTGCCAACACCGCCAAGAAGGCCAAGTTGAGCAGAAGAGGTGGATAATGCCCATCCAGCTGCCCAAGCAGCGGTTGCATTGTATTGGTCTAGGGTAAGATTGAATGCAGTCATAGCATCTGTAACTCCCATTCCTAGGAATGCCGCCAGACCGAATCCTGTTCCATCAGCGTTAGTAGCAATCAAACCAGTTGGAGTGGCTGTTCCGTGTCCTGCTCCCATGAGAGCAACGCCGTTAGCACCGGCAAAGTCGACGCCCAAGAGATTGTGGAGTCGGCTTGTGATGTCATCGTTATTGGTAGCATTGAAGGCTGTACCACCGCCGTAGCCGGCGAAACTTGTCCCAACTGCTGCATACATGGTCCAATCTCGAACGAATGTCTTATGGAAGTCTGGCATTGTAGCATTGGCCATGGCAAGGTAACCATAGGTGGTGGCTCGAGCCATCACGGTGGAGTTCGATGGGTCTGCCATAACTTGGGAGACCAACATTTCTGGTTCGCCCATTCCAATGAAAGCAACAGAGCCGAGTGGTTCCATCAACGAAATGTTGAAGTTTGCATCAAAGGGATGGAAGGTGTTTGTCATTGCTGCATCCAAATCTCCTGATTGCCAATCTCCTGAAGTGGCGTTAAGCGTAGAGTCGTTGTTTGCTGCCATAATGCCCATCCCCGTAGTGGAGGACTTCCATTGACCTTCAGCACCGTCAGCCCATGTGTGGCACGGAACTGATACCATGCCTACGAGCGGAACGGGAACTTTGCAGAGGTCACCGGTTGTAGCGGTTCCTGCTTGTGTGGTATTCATGTCTTGGTTGATCATTTGTGCAGCGAATCCAACCTTGGTCAAATCCATGATTCCATTGATTGCCATACCGGTAGCGCCAATCACTTGCGGGGTGAAACCGATGTTGAGTTGAGTGATTTGAACGTCACACGGAACTTCGGTGTCTGCTGAACATGCATAGGAGGTGTTCTCGTGATAGGTGATGGTTCCAGCATCTGAATCGTGAGATGTAAAGGTACGGTCAGAAGTAATGGTGTAAGTGACCGGTCCAATTTTTTCATGGGTTGGGGCGGTTCCGTTTGCCATCACATCATCGACATTGGTTACGGTCCATCCGTAGAAATCTCGGTCGGTTGTTGAAGTGGCCCAGTCTGGATTGATATCTGTACAATCTGAGTTTTCACAAATATCGTCTAACGGTTTGGTCTTTGTCGCTTCGAGAACTGCGTCTTCAACACCGCCAGTAGAAAGCACTGAAAGGCCTCCACTCAGCAGTATAAACACAAGTCCTGCAGCTAGCATCGTTTTATCTGTCATCATTGACATAATTCTTCAATGCCAACCCATAGCACATAAGTGTTGGCGCCAACACCTAGTATAATTGGCATATATATTGAATTTCAAGATTAGCCAGCCGATTTAATCGGTGTGGTCTTCAAGTTGAAGCGGTACGGGAGGACATGGGCGACCAGACTGGACCGGATTCTTCTCCCTCAGGATGGCCGGGCCAACTATGGTTAGAAGGGCGTACTTTAGTCCATCTGCTGGATGAACAATCACGGCCCACACACATGCCAAGAGGTCCGGCAAAACGCACAGGGCCTGGTTTTCTCAATCCTGCAATGGCTCCGGCAAGAACAAGAAGTGTCATGCTACTCAACGACGCATTGGAGCATGGTTGGTTGGCCCGTACCGACCAATCGATACGAATACTCGATGCTCTTTGTGCTACGGGAGTTCGAGTTCGAAGGTGGAGAAATGAAATCCCATCGCACCTCCAAAAAAGGTTGAGAATTACTGCAAACGATTTGGATGATTTTGCACTCGATTGGGCTAAAGCCTCTCATGCAACCCATCCACCATCTCAAGATGTTCAGCATCGGCCTGAAGACGACCGATACGGAAACAGTTACACTCAAAATTTCGAGAATGGGCTGAACTTTCGACAGGTAGATGCCCGTATCGCAATGATAGAAACCGGACATCAGTGGATAGACCTTGACCCGTTTGGCTCACCTGTGCAATTCCTTGATTCTGCCTTGCAAGGACTATCTAGAATCGGAGTGCTTGAAATCACTGCAACCGATACTGCTGCACTTACAGGCTCCTCGTCTTCGAGCCAAGCAAGAAGATACGGAGCCAAAGGTATTGTTGATGTCTATGCTCATGACGACGCTGTTCGCCTATTATTGGCCACTGTAGCTACTGCTGCTGCCCGATTGGACAAAGCAATCACTCCACTACTCGCTCTGTTTGATGGACACCATGTACGAATTTCTTGTCTTGTCAAAACCAGTCGGGAACAGGCAAGTGAAATTGGAGAAAACATCGGATGGAGGGTTCGAGAGGATGATGTCCCCTACCGGTTTGTTCGACATCCAACCCCTGAACAAGTCAAAAGAGGAAGTGGGCCGCTATGGATTGGGCCGTTATGGGACAAGAAGATTGCAAGCCGGATGACAGAAGAAAAAGCAATTGAATTATGCCAACCGGATTCAAACGAAGTTGACTACTTTATTTCACAAGGATTGACGTGGGATGAACAAGACATTGAATATTCTACCCGAGAACTTCGTCGTAGTGTACGATATATTTCACAAGCCGCTGACCTCATGAGCCGTGAACATTTGTTGCTCAATCTCGATTCACTGCCCAAATGGGCTGGCGTTGGTGGCGCACCAAAAATCGAGAAATTGATTTTGAGCCTGAGCGATGCAGGTCACGCTGCTGCTAGACTGCCCGATATTGAACCGCTAATGGTTACCGATGCTCCATTTGAAACGGTTCTTCAACACGTTCGGAAACTCTCAGCTTCACCCAAATGATGGGTCGATATCCCCGTCATAGAGTTCTTTTTCTGGGGCAGGCAGGAGTGTTTGCGAATTCTCCAGCACATCTCGAACGCTGTCTTCGATGTTTTGAGCGTTCTCCAGTAATTCACTCAAAGGAATCTCAATACCCGTAAGTTCAGAGACAGCCTCGACTGCGAGTGCTGCTGCTCTTGCATCAGGATACATCGGGCTTGCTTCAGCCAAAAGCGCTGTTACATCAATACCAAGTCTGTCGCCTTCTCCAAGAAGAAAACCAGTAATTCCAGCAACGATTCCTTGTTGGATGGGCTCAATACCGGCAAGGTGAAGCCTCTCTCGGGCTTTTTCTGACGAGCCCACTCCAAATAAGTCGCCGTTCGAAACATCTTTACTCGATTGTACTAAGCCATCGATGATGATTAAACGATCAAATCCACCGCGAGTGAACCATTCCAAAACAGTCGATGCAAACATGATATCCTGCTCGTCCTTGAATTGAATCTCCGATGTGAATACACCAATCCCATCGCCTTGATACACACGAACGGGATGCTTTGGAACTTCATTGTGAATAAGGGCTACAGCAGGAAATTCAGAATTTAACACGGTACCGAGTTGTCGGAGTTTCAACGATTGAATGATGTGGGATGCAGCTATTACTCCGACCATGCCTGCAGTCGTGAAACCTGCAACGGCAACACCACCGGTAGTGAGTGGGTCTGCACCATCTTGTAAAACCAAAGCATAGCCTTTGAATTCGTGCTCCAAGTTCTCCCCTCTAAGCAATCGTAGTGCCGGCCTATGAAAAGTCATACGGTGAAATCATTCTTCCCAAACTGCCCAATCTTCCCAGCCTTCTTCACGGTACCACCAAACGCCTTCGTCATCTTCCCACCATTCAGTACCGTCATCATCGACAGAGATGTTATCATCTGCATCATCAGATTCTTCAGAATCTTCAGAATCTTCGGTATCAAACGATTCTTCAACCTCGGTTTCCGATTCTAAGTCAGATTCATCATACTCTTCGACTTCTCCCCTTCCATCCACTTCGTCAAACAAGGAACGCCGACGCTCTGCTGGAGGCTCACCCGCAACAAAATCATCGCCTGAGGATTTGATTTCATCGAGGCTTCTACTTGACCGAGGTGCAGGTTTTGCAACGACATCATCATCATCGTCGTCGTCGAATTCATCGAACCAATCCTCATCTTCTTGACGAGGACGCAAGAGAACAAACGCTGCACCAGCGCCACCCAGTACGAGTAGAGCTATGATTCCGCCAACAAGAGCCCCTGAACCTCCTTTTGATTCATCATTAGAAATATCGTCATCGTCAGAATCAACTTGAACCAACATCTCGCCGAGAGTCCACTGAATCTCGCCTTCGGAACTGGCGGAAGGAGCGGTCATGTTTGCACACCGACTCGTTCCATCGTCCAAACAGGTGAGTTGAAGCACATATCCCACGCCTTGCATTCCAGGAAATAGGCCGTCAGAAGGACCATTACGAACTGGAGTAAATTCAAACTCAAGAGTACCGTTTGCAAGCATGGTGATGAGCGTTCCGTTGCTAGGCAAAAGAGAGGATTCGAAGGAAATTGGGGGGGGCGTGGTTGGAATAACTTTCCAGGAAAAACCAACTTGCACTTCGAATGGATTCGGATTGGTGAGGGTACAAGCAATTGCGGTATCGGTTCCGTTGTCTTCCCAAGCATATGAGGTGCTCTGACACACAATCGTACCCGGCAGAGTAGCATCTGGGAACGATGGTAGAACAGTTGTATTGTCAGTTTGGTTTTCGGACTCATTCGTTGTCTGGTTATCTGTTTGATTCACATGTGCATTACCAAAACTAAACACGATATTGGTTGTTGAAGGGGAGTACCAATCTTGAGAATCAGATGGATAAATGGTCAGAATATCATGAGCATCTGCTTGTCCAGTTAGCGAAATTTTGCCTCCTTTCACTTCGATGGTACCAGAGTCGGAAACATTTCCGGATTGATTTGCTATTTGCCACTCATAAGCGATGTTTGCAAGTAGGATGTTTTGGGATGGCAATTCTGGCGTCAATGTTGCCTCGGCAATGAAGAAGCCGCTCTCATTTAGGTTCAAAGTTGAGGTTGGTTGAGTTATTGTGGTTCGCAGGAGCCCCATGCCGGTGATGTTCAATGACGATGGAAGTACCGGCTGAACTGTGGCTGAACTAGAAACTCCCGAATAGGAGACGCTAATCGTAATCTCACCAATAAAGCCCGAAAATGAGGCAGATAATTCAGTTAAATCTTCGACCCCAATTGCATACCATGTTCCGTTTGAATCCGTCGCCCCATCCACGTTGTAGTTGAGATTTTGTCCAGTCATAGTTAGCGAGAGATTCTGAGATACAAGAGGCGTTGCTCCACTGGAGAGGGTTACGTTAAGATGGAGAGAGTCAAGTGCGCTCATTTCAAAGTAAGTAGAATTTGAAAATCCAGATGTTTCGATTGATAAGGACAGTGATGATGTTCGAATCGAATTGTTGACGGTATAAGCCGGCCCGAAAGACGAATATTGCGATGAAGTGTTACCGTATTCATCGTAAGCTACGACTGAAACCCAATAGGCTGTACCATCTTGTAATAGCGTGCCGTTACCGTCACTTGCGAACGTTGCAGAATAATTACCTGTAAAAGCAGGTATCGTAGCTACTTCAGAACGGTTCTCTAAAGAAAGAATTTCAGTGGTTTCGATGAATACCTTGTAATCTTGAGTTGCGTCTATCGATGCATTCCAGCCGATGGTCAGCGAACTACCGTTGTCTAGTGGCGTATCAAGAACTGTTAACCCTGTAACTGGAGCAGGAGGCGCCGGATAGGGTGCGGTAACCGTCAAACGAGATGACAGGTTACTGGTAACGCCAAACGTATGAATTGAGCGTACTGAATAATCATATGTTTCTCCAGAGACGATGTTGGTATCTTCAGTGTCATTAAACGGGGTGGTCAGCAACGGGGTGTTGAGATCAAAAGCATCGCCTGTGTCGGTCTTAAATACCTCGAATTCAATAACATCCGTCCCGAATTCGACTATATCTTGCCACGAGAAGCCAATATACTCGTCTGTGAGTGTATCCAACTGCAATATCGGCTCTGGAGGTAAGGCGAGGTTTGGTGCGCCCGGAGTATAATCGGCATTCAGATTTGAGAGTTTGATTGTTCCATTTTTTGTTGAATTGAACGGTAAATCGATGAGGATATTGCCGGTTCCTGCAGTCTGTAATTGGTTGATAACATTCGCAAGATTGCCTGAAGCCGCAGGGTTTGTGTCTACAAGGAATTCAACATCATAACCAAAATTTAAATCGCTAAGATTGAATGACCCGTTTCCAGTATTAGTGAAATTGAAAGATAAGGTATTCATGTAAACCCCGTAATCCATCGGTATAAGATTTGAACCTACCATCAATGGTGAGAGAAGCGTCTGAATCAGGCCGACTGTGTCGTTAAACAACAACGGCCCTACACCATTTTGCCCGTCTCCAGCATACCCCTCAGCAAACAAATCGTACTGCCCATCAAGGTCAACATCCATTTGTATCGATGCCTGTGAGCCGATAAACAGACCAACTGAATTCGCTTCTCCAGCAGGTATGATGTGTTCGACTAATCCATCAGAATCCATATCCGAAAACAAAGAGTTTGATGGACAAGTCCATGGTTCTAGGGAAGTCGTTGTTACACTAATCGATGTTAACGAAATATTATACAGTGTTAAATTGCCATCTTTAGTTAATGCATTTCCGTCGCAACTTGAAATATCAGGGAGAATTAAAGAAAGCGCTCCATCGTTGTCGTGGTCAGCAAGAGTCGCGTCAGTAAAAATCAGGTTTGACAGTGCTGAAGTCGTAATCCATGTCGTACCGTTGTTATCAGCAATGGTATATCCGGTAGTCGTTGGAGAAAACAAATCGATATCTCCGTCGTTATCAATGTCGCCTTTAAGAATCTCTGAACCCATTTGATCAAAACTATACCCTTCAACAAGCAAGCCTCCATTTTCCCACACCACACGACTTGCGTGCCCGAATGAATCAACAACCACTATCGAATAATTACTGTTAGGGCCATTGAAATAATCTCCCACGATGGCGTTCAGTTGAGCTGGAGACGTTGTCCCATTTTCATTGACTGTCAAAGTGACATTATCAAGGAATGTGTTCGACTTCGAAAGAAATTCCCTGTAAGATGTGACCCCGTTTTCATGAATTGAAATAACGTCATCATCCCCATCGTTGTCAATATCGCCCACGGTAGCCGAAAGAAGATTTCCATAAAGCGAAATGGGCGTCGCATTACCAAGTCTGCTTGAATTTACATCATACAAGTGGAGGCATATTCGGTCATCTGCGGGGGCTACCGAAATAACATCTGAATAGTTGTCGGCGTTAAAGTCGCCAACTGAAATTGATGTTGCTGTACCGCAGGTTGGAACCCATGAAGAAATATTTAGTCCAGATGAGGAGTTGTAATCTACAACTGAAATTGCTGATTGGTATCCCGTTGTCGATTGGTCTAGAGAGAAAACAATTACCTCTTCCAATGTATCGTTATCAATATCGGATAATTCAAATGCAGTAAGGGTGCCTGTAGGTAACAATCCTGCTGGGATTTCAGTTGTAAAAGAGGCATTAATTGATGCACTGCCCAAAGTTGAATTAACTGGAATGTAAAACGGCGACGATGATGAATTTCCCGTGGAGAGGATACTCTCGACTGAATTGTTGTTAGCAAACACTGTTTGAATTCCTAAATCCCCAAACCCTTGACCTTCGTATGCCCACTCTTTTGTGCCGTCTTGATTGATATCAAGAAAAACTTGCCCGGGAGTAGACAATTCTTCATTAATTTCGAGAACAAATTCAGCATTTTGGAAGGTAACATTTCTTGGAACTTCAAGTGAAGCATTCGTGTTTGTTTGTTGTGCGACAAGAGGGATTGTTAGGGCAGCGCTACCGTTAGAGAAGAGGTTTACAGTGCCGGCCTGCCCATTCGCACTTGCTGAAAGCATAGCCCCTGATTGAGCAAATACTAGGAAAAAAAGTACGAGGATTGTTGATGTTCGATTCGTAGCCATAGCGAAGCCTCAATGGAAGGCTACCACGCCCTCTTCATACCACTAGAAAGTGTGAGGGTTTTCAAGCCTTTCTTCACCGTGGAAATTGCGGCGGAATCATCGCCAAGGGTTAAATGAGGATAGAGAATAGAAGATTTGCGGAGGAATTGCAATGGACGGGTCGGCAAAAATTTCGGTCACTGCTGGTGATATCGAATTTGAATTGGAAGGGGCACCGGCGGAAATTGAAGAGATGCTCATGCACCTTCGTCAAGACGATACATGGGAGATTATGATGAGTCGACTGAAATCGGCCACGCTTGACGCCGTAGAATCGCCATCAAATGTAGCGGAGGCGTCTAGTGATGCTTCCAGAGGGGTTGCTTTTCGAAATTTAATTGATACTTGCGCACTCCAGAAAAAGCCCGATCAAGTTCTCGGTGCACTACATTTCTTGAGAGATGTCGAACAAATAATGGATAGTCCTCCACGGGTTATTAACCAATTGTTTGAAGATGCTGGTATAGACCCTCCAGGAAATCTTTCGCTCTATTTGAATCGATTAAGAGAACGTGAATTCCTCATCATCCCAGAAGGTAGCGAAGACAAAAACAGATTTGCTATACTTAGTTCTGAAGGAAAAGCACACATTGAGAAACGTTCGTCAAGGTAGTGTAAGTCATGGTGATGTCGGGCGGAGGGAAAGATGACCCGCGTGAATCGGATAGCGAAGTCTCTGTACCCCTTGATTGGTCGTTTCAAAACCATTCGAAAGCAATTTTACGAAAGGGGCGCCATGCCGGCTCCAACTTTAGAAGAGCAATCCTAGATCATGCAGATTTAACCGAAGGCGATTTTAGTAACTCAAATTTTAAACGTGCATCAATGGTTAAGATTGATTTAATGAAATCTGCTTTTGATGGTTCTGATTTTCGTGGAGCTGATTTAAGAAAGGCTCGATTGAATCTCTCAAACTTTCGTAATTGCAAATTTAAAGGAGCGGATTTACGAGGAATTCGAGGCAGATATGCGATATGGCAAGGCAGTGATTGGTGGAACGCAACCATAGATGATGACCTGCGGAAAGTTCTTTCTAAAAAATGGCCTAAACCATCCTCAGATGACTAACTTTTACTCTTGTTCCAAAACCACACGGTTTTCGGGGAAAAGTGCCAATCGTGCTCGAGCATTAATCAACGGCAGTGCTGCCATTCCAGCACACATAACCATGCAAACCCCGCAAAGATAGGAATACACTTCGTAAGTAAAAAGCAAAACCCCTACTAAATGTATGTCTGCGGCTTCCTTAATCAGTAAACTTCCTGCAATTCCTGTTACAAGTCCGATTACAGCCCCTGAAAGTGACAATTTCGCCCCAAGACCATTGAGGAAAAGAAGCATTATCCCACCTACAAGTAGTAGTGCGCTGGCGACTATTAAGCCAAATCCGCGCAACGCATAACCGCCCGACTCCCTAGCAGCATCGTGGAATGTTTGGTATTGTTCGACGGTCAATTCTGTGCTGCCATCGCCTTGGCTGTTCGGAACCTCGAGAATTGCCTCGACTTCTTCATTTGAGAGGTCTTCAGAAAAGTGAAGCCCAACATCCCCATATGCTTGAAAAAAAAGTACAATTGCCCCAAGTATCAGCAGCACTCCAATCGACTTTGGTCCTTTGGAGTCGGGGCGAATGGCGAATAAATCCGCTGGAATCTGTGGCTCGGGCTGATTGGCATCCATGCGCATAGAAAAGCCGAGATCAACATCGGGAGAACTTGAATCGCTCATGCCGATGACTCCTTCAAGTGTTGAAGTAGACCTTCTTTGACATCCACAGGGATAGATTGCGATTCAAGCGTATCCATATTGACGCACACGGTAACTTGTGTTGAATTCCATAGCAATTCATCGTTTTGATTATGAAGTTCATATCCCCAAGTACAAGACTTCGAGCCGACTTTCTCAAGCCAAATAGTCGCATGTACAATATCTCCATAACGCAAAGGGGCGATGAAATCAGTTTCGATGTGAACAACTGGGAAACCAATTTTTCGTTCACCAATCAATTTGGGATAACTAATACCGCACATAGGCTCCCAACATTCCTCAAAAAATCGATGGGCTAAATCATAAATTCGCGGGAAATAGGCGATGTTCGCATTATCCAGCATTGGATAGTCGACACGACGCGCCAGTTTAACCGCCATAGTCATACCAAGTGCTCGGTCATCATGAAGGCTTGTATTCCAAGCCATAAAACGAAGCAAAAAGCAACCCGTTGCGCTTATATCCAATCGGTTGGTGGACCGACTACAAGGCCCTATAGTGTAGCTTGGATATCACGCCGGCTTGCGGAGCCAGCAACCCGTGTTCGAATCGCGGTGGGGCCGCTCTTGTAGACGAAGAGGTTCTGCAGCCGCTCTATCTACTCCATCTTCCAATCGTGCATTTGCCAAGAGTTGTCTATTGCAAATTGGCGAAAGGTACCCTTCGAATTGATGGCTATTGGGTGTCCCGTAATGCGCATGAACCAAGAGTCGGCCATTGTGTTACCATAGCCATAGCATTGTTCTAAATCGTGACCATGTGCCGATGCATCTGACACAACAATTGCGATTTTCCCTTTACGTCGCGGTACAGACCAGCCACGCTCAGAACCACTCAGAATTCCTTCACGAAGTTCCGGGCCGCAACCATAGACCTCATCCATGCCAAGGATTTCTGCCATGGCTTCTGCCATTGGAGCAATTGTTGCAGTGACAAGAACCACTCGATGGCCGTGTGCCTTATGCCACTGTATCGAATCTCGCGCTTCTTGAGTTATTCGAGCGGCGAGTTTTGTTCGAGCGGTTTCTATGGACAATTCTTCAAGTATCGACCAAGAGGCGAGAGAAAAATGTCCGCGATTTCGAGCCGCATCATACACAGACCTTCCGCGAAGAATATTCGATAGAAAACCTAAGCTCCACGCCATGGCCCCATATGGAATTCTCCACGGACGCTTCCTACTGAGGGCTGCAGTCAATGACTTCTCACTGGATGCATCCAAGAGCGTTCCATCAAGGTCGAAATACGCTGCAATGGCTCCTCCCATGAAACATGCTCGCTACACACAATACATGAGTTAAACGCCGGAAAAAAGGTATTTTTTCACGATTTGTTTGGAGCCTCTGTACATCCAGCCTCCCCATAAACTCGTCGACCAGCAGTATGATCTTGCCACCATACAAGCCATTCAGAAAGATGACGGGGGATGAAAAAGCCAACCTTGCGAGGAGTCAAACCGTGATTTTTCATTGCCCTATCGTGATTGAGATTGGCAACAATGGATTGTGCGGAGCATCCAGGATTTGCGCCTACAAAATGGAGTATTTCTGTTTTCAATCGTTCAAATCGTGCTTTCTTTTGTGAACCTTTACCAGTTTTGCGTGGAGGCATGGCTTGAAAAATTACTTCAACCCATATCAAAGAAACCTTGGAGGTCCCATATAGAACATCAGTCAAATGTAACTGACTGTGTGGTTTTCCAATTCGCAGTTGCCAGTTTCTTGGCTTTACCATCGGCAATTATTGGATGGATATCTTTCAAACGGCCGTGCATGCCTTGAACCTGAAACTTAACTCGGAGTTCTGCAGATTGGTCACGGACTACTGTCTCCATTTGTATCTCATCAAGTTCCACAGATGCTAATTCCGTACCGTCAGAATGGCTACTGATTGTAAACTTTGAACCAGACACAGAAAGCGATGGTCGAAAATCCATGTCGTTAGGGTGATTCATCCATACAGATACATCGACGGACAATGAATCTCGAATGTTTACGCGGGTAATTTCGACGGTCTCAACCATGGCAATCAAACATCCGATACGCTCCCGCTTCATACACCTTCCCATGAGGCAAAGTCATCACTCATAGGCAATTTCAGTCAATTTTGGCACCATGATCGTTACAATCACTGTTAGAGTCCAATCGTTGCCTGGGTCGGGGTCAGGGGTTCCTTCGAACAGCGGATCCGGGTCAGCCTGTTGTGCTGTAACTGACCACATCCATGCTCCTTGACCTTTACGTGAACCGGTTGAGGATAAAAGCTGTTCAAGTAGAATCTCGGCTGAATCTGAGTCATAAATTCCATCCTCGCCCTCAGAATTCATTCCATCCAATTCTAGAGAGGCTGAGGCAGTTTCATTTGCGGTTAAATTTCCACCTTCGGTTTGAGCTGTTCTCTCATAATTATCGTTTGATATCAAGAGTGACAGAGTGAAATTATCTTGCGGCGCAAGCACGTCCTGTTGCAACTCCAAAACTCCTTCATAGGAAATGACTCTACCCATTTCTCCCGGGGTAATATTGCCTTCCCATTGCTGGCCCTGATCAAGGTATTCATCCCAAGAAAACTCAAGTTCAGTGGACTCCCATGTAACTTCGAAACGCCTCGGGCTGATCTCCAAAGTAAAGAGTTCAGTTACCGAAAATTCTGCAGAATCAATGACAGTAAGGCTGCCTTGCACAGTTCCAGAGCGGTTTGTGGGAAGTAGCACAGTTTCCGTAGATGCATCAACATCGTTACGGGCATCGCCATCGCCATCTGTATCATCTCCCCAGTTCAAATCCCAGTTGAACTGTAAAGTATCCCCTTCGGGGTCGAAACTCTTGCTCGCATCCAACAAAACTGAGTCTCCGGAACGGATTGAATTTGGGTATGTAAGATTGAGTTGTGGGGCGCCGTTAACAGTGATGGTGGTGGTTGCTCGGTCTTTTCCACCTTGGTCGTTGATTACAGTCAATTCAACAATAAACATTCCAAATATGGAGTATCGATGTGAAGTAAAACCTGTCGTCGTCTCAGAAGTTTGTCCATCGCCAAAGTCCCATAAAAATTGGGTAATAACTCCTTCAATTGGTTCGGAATCTCTTGCATCAAAAGTGACGGTCTCACCCTCTTGGATTTGAAGTGGATATGCTGTCATATTGGCACGAGGATCGACTGTGAATTCGAGTGCCCCCGTGCAACCAGCAACCAAAGTCGAGCAAATAAGAAGCCCAACCATGAACAAGGAATGCAGTCTTTGACCACTAACCTTCTGCCACATAGGAACAACTAATCGCCCACCCTATCTAATGCTTGGGGCGATATTTAAGCCGAATTCTATCATTCAGAGAACCAATTGTTGAGGTTCAAAGGTCCACTTCCTCGGGCACATCACCAATGATGCCAACATGCTCAAGATGGTCTCCAAGTACATCGACGGATTGGTGCTCAACAACATTTCGTGAAAAATGGTCTACGTCTTGCTCGTCCGCAGTGAACAAATCCAAGGAATTCACATCACCGACATCGTAATCTGGAGGGGGGAGTTCGATAAGTTCCTCCGTGACTTCAAATTCTTCTGCCTCATCAAGGGCTTTCAGTGTCTCAGAAATCACTGCATCTTGGCGTTTAGCATGCTCTAGAGTCATTTTCTCATGTAAAGGGTCAACGTATTCCTCGAGGTGAAATTGTTTGGGCTCTTTCCTTGAGGTGAAGAGGCCCATGATGCGGCTCAATAGGCTCATGATAATGGTAAAGCGTATTGAAGTATGGTATTTTCTCTTGCTTGAAATTCTTGGGTGATGTTCAAAGGGGGCCAGTTACGATGTGGATTTATGGCCCTAGACATCCTCGATGGTGAGCGAGTTCTCGCATTCGATTTGGAAACAACGGGCATATCAACAAGCACCGACAGAATTGTGCAACTTGCCTTAATCGGAGCAGATGCGGATGGTGAAGCGGTGAATTACGAATGTATTGTCAATCCAAGACGCCCGATTCCCTTTGGAGCAAGTAATGTCCACGGTATTTATGACCACCATGTGAAAGGCAAGGGAGATTTCTCAACGGTTGCTGATGAAGTGGCTGAGTTAATTGAAGGGGCAGTTATCGTTGGCCACAATGTTCGAAAATTTGACCTTGAAATGCTCGAAGGTGAATACTATCGGTTAGGAAGAAGAATGCCGCGCCCTAAAGCGGTTTTAGATACATACGAACTTGTTCGCAGACTGAAAATACCTCGGCCGCATAAACTTGGTTCTTTATGCGCTCGAAACGGAATTTCTCTTGAAAACGCCCATACCGCTGGTGCTGATGCTGCAGCGACATTGCTGCTCTTTTGGAGATTGTCAGTTGACCACGCTCCGGCTTTTCGGAAATCGCTCGAAGAATTGGAGCGATGGGCAGTTCACGGTAATATCACCGCCGATGCAAGCGACTTGGGCCGTGGACTTGGAGATCTAGAAGTCGTCGATTCAATCGGTAAAATCCGCAGGGATGGGGAACAACTAATCCTCGCTTTTGGAAGACACAAGAGTCGCGATATCCGAGAAGTGTACAATGACGACCCGCGATACATTCACTGGCTGCTCTCTGCCAAAGGTATTGAAGATGATGAAGGCAGAGAAAAAGTCCGAGAATATTTAGGCATGACCGATGTCTAAAACTAAAATTCCTAACAGAATGTCGGTTTGAATATGAGAATTTTGTTGGCCTGTTTTGTTAAACTTATGAGTCCCAGAAATAAGTTTCACTTTTTCTAAAGCTTCTCTTAAGCTGACTATCGTTGTGGAGAAAGGGCTTGGGCCACCAAAACCAAGTGTTTCATGATGTGAATTATCTCCTCGGGCGAGCGACTAACCGTTCGTAGATGCGCTTGAACCATCGTATCAGTAATTCTCAAGGTGGTGCGTTGATGTAATGCTTGTTGAGCAGAATATATGGCCATTTTTCGTTCGGGTGTTAGGAATTGAAAAACCTGGTTTGGATTCATTCCTTGGATGTGAAATTGTTGATCAAACACAGAATCATTAATTTGAATATCATGATTTCCGACCAACCCTGAAAACATATTCAATAGGGCAATTTGAGGCTTAATCTCAAGCCCCAATTGGAGAGGATGAGGATGATAAACTTCGAAAAAAGATTGTACCCTCGAGGCTCTCTTGCCGCCACGTATGACTTTGAGCCATATGCGGCAGTGGAATTGATGAATTTGGCCGGTTATTGAGGGGAAGCCATGACTGAAACCTCCGAACCGGAACTCGTATTTTTTAGGTGGAGGTACATACTGAAGCTCAAGTTTGTGTGCTAGGAATTGGTAATCCTGCTGGAGTTTCGAATGGTAATAATGCGATGCAAGTAAAAAGAAAATGAAGACTCCTAATGGAATTGAAAGAAAGAAAAAAACAACAGTTACCAAACCTGCCATGTTCTCCACATCATTCTTTATGAAACTCAATGCCATCTGGGATTGGACTACAAGGTAAAACATCGCACCAGTGGCCGATTCTCCATGACCGGCTCTGAGTCATAACCGAACCGAGAAACAATGGTCCCTGATGGCCAGATGCCAAAACCTCGTCAAGGGCTTCTTTGCCTCGATTGTCAAATCGGGCGGATTGACGAATCCCTGTAGGCATTGCGCGCCCTTTTTCATCAGCAGGCTCACACAATTCCAATACAGCTGACCCCGTCGAATCGTCGTATTCCTGTAGTAATACGACGGCATCCGAAAAATCACCTTTGTGTAAGCTTCCGTTCTGATGGCGCCAATTCCACCAGTGCGGGCACCAGGCTTTCCAATCACAAAAACCACCACAAGAGGATTCTCCAATTGTCGGGTCCATTGGCATAGAAGTGGGGACTGTTGCCTGCCATGCTGCATATGCCTGCTCCAGAACATTGTCACCCTGTGCTGCCCATTTCGAGGAATTCTGCGTATACCAGCCTTCAGTACGGACATTTGGTGCATTCGGATTATTGGCCAAAAGAATATCTCGATACATTCGTAACTGGCGGTTTACATCGGTCTTGAGTTCGTTCTCTGGTGTTCTACCCGTCTTCAAATCCGCAACCAACCAACCAATCAATTCGCCTTCTTCGTTAATATCTCCCATCAACAGGTCAAGCCTTCCCATCAAGCGCCCGTCAGAAGTTTTCAATTCACCTTCTACGGCAATGGCAAGTTTTTGTACGCGACGCCAAAGCGCACCTGTTACACGTTCTTGGGCCAGACTACGTACACCAACATGGTCTAGAAGCATCATGACGGCCCCCTTTTGATTACGAACTGCTTCTTTCCATTTGTCTTCCTTCCACTGAGGGCGACGGGGTGTTGCCAAAAATATCGCTTTTTCTTCCTCCCAGCGGGATTTCAAAACTCGTTCAGCAAATTGCATGAACCATCCACTTTCTGCGTCGCCTACATGCGAGATATCATGGAGCAAGAGGTCTTCTACTGAAGCATGCACTGCTGTTCCTAAGGACGCAGCCATTCCGGCCTTGCGTGGTAACCTTTGCCGGCTTAACCAGTACATTCTAGGGCATGTTTCAAATCTATTCCATGCAGAAGGAGAGAGCGAATGTGGGCGAACATCCGTTGAAGATTGGTCCGCCATAGAACGCCCTTGCATTCAACAAACATGAATCCACCGTAGTTCCAATTCATGCAAAGTGTTGAAACCTAAGAGCCACCGCATATACCCATGGAACGCCCAAGTGTCCGCTTGAATACGAAAATTGAAACGGAAAACGCAATGGTTGTTGCTTGTTTTCCGAGCATAGGGATGGTTTCAAGTGTTGTTGCTCATTTCTTGATTGACCATTTAGACTTGGAATTTGTTGGTGCTGTTATTGACCCCCGCTTACCGGTGATTACACTCGTGCAAGAGGGGGAGCCGTTGCCAGTGATTCGCGCTTACGCCGGAAAGCCACAATGCACAATTGAAGGATGCGACCAAGTAATTTTGCTGATGAGCGAACTGGTTATTCCTGAACCATTGGTCAACGACATTGTTTGGGCAATGTTTGAATGGTCTCGAGAAAACAAAATCGTTCACGCAGTGGTCATTGATGCGTTCGCCAAAGAAGGCATGAAGGGCAATCTCAACGGTGCAGAGCCAACCATCGAGTACGAAGATACCGAAGGTGTTGATGTGGTTGGCATCGGAGCAAACGAAAAAGTCAGAGAGATGTTGAAATCAATGGACATAACCTTGCTTAATCAAGGAGTCATCAAAGGAATCAACGCTGCAATTTTGAGTGAAGCCCGACGCAGAGGTTTAGATCTCATGTCAATCATGGTCGAGGCGGATCCACGATGGCCTGATGCTCGTGCTGCTGCTACATTAATTGAAACACTCAACAAGGTTCTGCCGACAATTGACCTTCCGCATCAACCATTGCTTGAGGAAGCTGAGTTCTTGGAAGGTCAAATCAAAGCAATGATGGAAGGTGCTGAAACCAAAACCGATACATCAAGCAGCAGTTCAATGTATGGATGAGGCGCGGTTTAGCCGTTTCAACCCCATGGCGACCATGGTAATCCCTAGAATTAGCCCTATCACACTGATTGCAAATGGGAACAGGAGTACCTGCTCATACGGCAATCGGAACACATCAAGAAGAGATTCTCCTCTAGCAAATGTGCCTCCTGCTGATGCAGTGAGTAGCATTGAGCCGCAAGCCGCAAGGCCGGTAGCACAATGAATGCGTGTTGCTGTGGCAGAGTTCCAAAGTCTCCTTCCAAGGCGCCAACGACTCAAAGATGCCCCAATTGCAAAACCTGCTCCAGACATTGAAAGAAACATCTTGTTCACTAACAAGGGACTACTAAGGCCATCTCCTGGGGACGATGAAACACCACTGAGGACAGCAAATGGGGTTGCTGCCAAACCGAAGACAAGTGCAAAATGAGCAACATTGTCAAACAAGTCCATCCACTCAGTCCGCTTCAAAAGACCAAAATGGACAAGAAGGCATAGAGTGAAACAAAGGCCAGAAACGGAGAAAGCGCCAACAACCAACTCGGTGGATATCACGTGGAAAGTAGCAGAGGAAATCATTACTCCCCACCCCCATATTTCCCTGCTAAGTATTCATGACCGTACCATCTCCATTGATCTTCATTCCATCCTTCTGGTAAACCACCTTCGGGCAGAGGTGCGATTGATTCATCACTGTTCGAGGCGGAGATAATTTGGCCATCCTCGTCGACTGGTTGTTCTGGTAAAACAATTTGTGATTGCTCATATTTGTTCTCTGGGAACGAAGTATTCAGACGAGATTGTAGAGCGATAACTGCTCCAGCAATCAAAAATAAAAGAGCAAACGATTGGGTATATACTGCAAATTCTTCAACCTCCCAACCCGGTTCTTCCGATGCAAGCGTGAACCAAGGAGTTGTTTGAGTGGGGCCTTCGCCTTGCAACACCGCCCTCCACTGAACGGTTGTCGGTTGCAATGCAGCAGGAAGAGTCGCCGTCCACATGTCGGTACCCGTTGAATTGACCGGAACTGACACCAATGTACCGCCAGGAACTTGCCATTCAATCTGTACGGATTCTGTAAATTGTGTTTGGATGTTCAGTTCGGTTTCTGCTCCTAAAGTCCGAACTGTCGGCGGAATATAGTCGGATGAAAGGCGCGGGAGGTTTTCGGGTACGGCTTCAACATCAACGGCCAACCCTTCTGGATTTATTCCGAAAAACGGAGTTGATTCCCCCCCATGATGTATTGAGCCGTAGAACAACGTCGTACCCATATTCGAGGAACGAACAACCCACGACACTGAAGTTTCATTCATACCCGATGGTATTGTACGTTCAATGTAATTCATCGACCCGCCATTAGAATCGGATAGAATCTCCCAACCAGCATCTTGAGGTGTGTCAGAATGCCCTGTTGTATCGGTCAACAAAAACAGTCCAATAAGGCCTGTTTCGCTCGATTGAATATTGGAAACAGAAAGAGTGATTGTGGTTGGTATGCCGGCATATATTTTTTCAGAGGATGATAACGACATTAGGGCAGTGGAGGTTCCGTTCAGTGAAGCATCTCCATGACAAGCGCCGCCGCATTGCATATCTCGAATAGAGTCGCCGTTCCCACCCGGTTCTGCTGAGCCAAAACTCGAACAAAGCAGGAGCATTGAGAGCAGTATAACCGAGCATGTTCTTTGAATAAAACTCAATTCAATCCCTCCGAACAAAGGCAAACAGACCTATAGCAATACCAGCGAGTAAAAAGAAGCCTCCCGAAATCAAACCGCCAAATGATGAAGGGCCAGGGGCAGATTCTACAACTGGAGTCACGGTGACCTCTAGAGAAGTTGAGGCTCCTGCAAGCAATACTTGATCGCCGATTTGAGGTTGAACAGAATATGTGTTAACTCCTGCGAACAGAGGTGTGTCTGAGAACGATGTCGCCTCAGTTACTGCGACTGGAATGCCGTTACGCAGTATTGTGAAATTAGCTGATGGGCCGTCCCAAGACCATTCAAGTTCAACGATTTGATTGTCAACTGAGGCAGTGAATTCTGAGACTGTTGGGCCTACCGTGGGAGTTAATTGTAGCGTAGTTGAATGTTGGCCTCCGGCATCATCAACGACAACAAGAGTTACAACTGTGTTTTCAGTGGTTTGAATGTTAATCTGGGCTCCAGTGGCTGTACCTAGTGCCCCTTTCGTATCTATCCAAGACCACATGTATTCTACAATTATCCCGTCAGTATCACTGGAAGATGCTCCGCTCAATTCAAGATTTTCACCGGCCCAAACCGTTGACGTCAGTTGTGTAATGTCAGCAACGGGTTCAATGTTGAGTACTGTTGTACTGACTGACGTAGGACTGCCGTTGAGTCGTTCTGTGTCTGATGGAAGAACTTGGACAGTCCAAACTTGGCCTGGACCAAGTAAGGCATTGGGAATCGTTGTAGCATTCGTCAGCGAACCCTCCAAGAAACCATTTCGTAACCAATTTACAGTAACTTCGACAGCGTCTCCGTCAGGATCCTCTGTTTCAATGACGATATTTACCGGGTCTTGAGAAGTTATGTTTTGAGATATTTGGACGGTCGCGCTCGGTGCACTGTTGAGAATAGTTACATTTGCAAACAACGATGTATCACTTAAGCCGGTTCCGTCACCAGCTCTAACTTCAACAGTCCATAACTCGCCTTTGGTTGTCGAACTTGATGGTAGGATTGCTAAACCATTGAGGGAAGGTCTCACATCGCCATCACGAGACCATGTGATTTGACTGTTTGAAGGTGAGTCGCCGTCTATGTCCGACATTGTATATTCAAGAGCGATGTTGTCTGTAGTTTTAGCAACGGCAAGACTAAGTGAGATTGATTCGGTGACAGGTAACGAATTTTGAACCGTTATTGATGGTGTGTTGAACCATGTCGACCATTCATTCCCATCATGAACACGTACTTTGGCTGACCAAGTTTGACCTTTTTCAGTAAACGTTGATGGGATCATTAAACTGTTTTCTGCATAACTGAATGGGGCGCTATTTAATTCCCATAGAACCTCGAAATCAACCTCTGCATCGCCATCATCATCATTGTAAACATAGGATAAAGAAAAATCATCAGTCGTAACTATACTTGAGGGAGTGAAAGCGAAGTTTTGTATTGAAGGGGGGGTGTTAACTACTCCGCCTCCAACAGTGACTGCACTTGACGAAAACCATTGGGACACATCCTCCGAATCATTGGCACGAATTTCAACAACCCAAGAGTCGCCATCTCGGGTAGCAACGGAAGGAATTGATTGCATGCCGTTCAGTTCCGAAATAAGTGACCCGTCAAGGTACCAACGAATATCGTATGTTACTGCGTCATTATCGGCATCAGATGTGGTGCTGGTGAACGATAAGGCATCATCTGGAGTAGGTGAAGGCGGTTGAATCGTTGGAGATGTTGTAGATGGAATGGCGTTTTGAATAAGGAGTGAGTTGCTGTTCACTGGGCTTCCAGAATCTGAGCCGTCAGATGGGGTGATGGTTGCCTCCCACTGTTGACCTTTTGCGGTAGCTGACGATGGGACTGACGCGCCAGAAAGCGAGGTTTGTTCAACACCGTCCTTGAACCACTGAATCACGGTACCCGATTCTTGGTCATTGTCAGGGTCAGAATACGAATAGCTGAGAACCAGTGTTGAGGCTGTCGTTGCACCCGACGGTCCAAGCAGGACACTAGAAGCGCTTGGAGGTGAATTCGGTGTAGCGCCGGCCTCTGGAATCTGGAAGGAAACAGTATCCCATCTATCTCCGCCGTTGCTTCCGCTACCGTCTGATGCCAGACCGGCAAGAGAGAGCGTTGCGACACCTGAGCCGGTTGCTGGAGCAATCCAATCGATACTCCACGAGCGCTGGCTGCTGCCGGTGATCGAATGAGTTGCGCTATTTTGAGCCGAATTTACATTTATCGCGAATCCGATTCCGGCAGACAACGTGCCTTTGTCAACTTCAAGATTAAACCCCCCACCGGAACCGGTAGGTCCGTTACTGACCGTAATGGTCAGTGTTGATGTGGCGCCCGCTGTGTACTGCGCTGGATGGCCGGAAAGAGAAACTGTAGCAGCAGTTCCTGCAGTGTTTGCATGACAATAACAACTCGAACTTTGATTATGTATCCCATTTGAGTTGCCTTGGGTTAACGGAGTTGCGCTTAGCAAAATAAGAATAAAGAGAAATAAGGCAACCGATTTACGATTCATAATAATACCACATGTGACCTAGTTATCAAAGAGTTGGTGGATTGATTTTACATTCTTCAATTTTCATTGAAATCGAAAAGTGACGGTTGCTTCTTTGGCTGATTGGAAACATCATCCAAATAGACCGGTGAAGCCTGAGTTGCAAGATTAGATTGACTGATTTCATCTTCAAGTTGCTGTTCACTCCAAACGATAACACCAAGTGATTCTGCCTTCGATAGTTTTGAACCTGCCTTCTCACCGGCAATTAATACACTCAAGTTTGACGAAACGCTACCTACGACCTTGCCTCCAGCCGACTTAATGGCTTGCTGAACTTCTTTCCTAGGCCTGTTGAGTGTGCCTGTTAAACAAAAAGTCTTACCTTCAAGAATACCACCGATCGAGAGTTTGGGTTCGTTTGTTATGGTTAGCAGTCCGTCCAAATCAAGAAGGATTTCTCGACGCTTTGAAAGTCCATCACGCACTTGAAGGGCGACCTTGCTACCGATGCCGTCAACTGAACACAAAGAGCGTATGGCTTTGTTTTCGGAAAACGGTTTGCCTGAATCATCCAGTAATGGCCCAAAATTTTCATCATCGACATCAGCAAATGCATCATCCACCCATTGGACAAGTGAGGTGAAATCCTCACAATGCCGGGCTACTGAGGTTGCTAACTCAGGACCTATGCCTGGCAATCCCAAAGCGTGAAGAAATTTACCAAGTGAGAGTGTCTTGACCTTTTCCAACTCATTAAGAACATTTGTTGCGGATTTTTCACCCATACGGTCCATTGCTTCCAATTGGCTGCGTTGGATTCGGAATAAATCCGGAATGGTGGCGATTAACCCGTTTTCTATTAATTGTTCAACTAATTTTTCTCCAATCCCATCCATCTCTAAAGATCTGCACCAGTAGAGGATTGTACGGCTTGTGCGGGCTTCGCACATGAGGTCGATACATCGCAAAAAAGCTCCTTCAACCTGCAAATCAGCACTACAGGCTGGGCATTGCGTAGGTATTGGAATAGTCTTGGATTTAGGCAATGTTTCGCTGAAAACACTACCATCTGCATGAAATCTTCCATCCAAGTTTGCAACAGTGGCTGGACCTAATCCCGATTCAATTTTAGGAATTACATCTCCACGTCGTACGATGAGTACTCTGTCACCGAGTTCCAAACCTAGGCGTTCCACTTCACCAACATTGTGCAATGTGGTATGCTCAACAGTAACCCCCCCTACAGTTTGAGGAGCGATACGCGCTACCGGCGTAACCGCTCCGGTTCTACCCGTCTGCCAATTCACTTCCATCAACACCGATGTAGCCTCTTCAGGAGGAAACTTCCAAGCAAGAGCCCACCGAGGATGGTGGGCTGTCGAGCCAAGTCGTTCTCTTTGAGATAGATTATCCAATTTGAAGACGATTCCGTCAATTTCAAATTCAAAATCAGCTCTTTTTTCACTCCACATTTTTGTATATTCAATCATCTCTGATTGAAGGTGATCTGAATGAAATACCTGCCAAGGAGCTGGTTCAATACCGATTTGATTTTTCAAAAAATCAAGAAGTTCGCTATCGTAGTCTGCTGCTGGACGAGCATTTGGAAACTGTACATCATATGCACAAAACACCAAATCGGATGCCTCTGCTTTTCCATCCCCATGTTTCTGTCGCAATGCTCCTGAACAAAGATTCCGTGGATTTGGTGAGACATCTTTGTATTTGCTTTCAAAAACTTCCAACGGCATGACCACTTCGCCACGCACATGGCAGTCGACTGGTGTATTCAGTCGCAAAGGAATATTGGCCACCATTTTGGCATTGAGAGTGACATCCTCTCCTCGCTCTCCGCTACCTCGAGTGGCTGCTCGGTGGAGATTACCAGCGACATACTCTAACGATAAAGCTGAACCATCGAGTTTGGGCTGCGCAAGGTATCGCTCACCACCAGAAGTTGACTGAGTAACGAAATGAATGATATCGTCATCAGTTGTTCCCTTATCGAGGGAACGCATTGGGAATTGATGTTCAACCTTTACGGTACCAGGCAAAGGCTCCGGCCCTACCTTGTGCAAGACTTTGTTATCTGGGTCCAGACGTTGGAGTTCATCCCAAAGAGTGTCGAACTCAGCATCAGTGATTTCTGGAGAGGCGTGATTATAATACAATTCACGATGATAATGGATTGCTTCGGCCAGTTGGAGAACGCGTTCAGACTCGGCCATGGTTATTCACCTTAGCCACATGCTATGAACATCACGAAAACTGAAGTCCGAGTAATTCAAAATCTGCCAAAGGACATCGTGTCATAATTGCCTGCGATAGTATTCGAATGTGTATTTCGGCCACGACATGAACTGTCGCTTGAAACATATGTCCTGCATGCACTTCGTTGTCATCATCTGACCAGCAACAGTGAATATGAGTAAACGCTTTCCCTTCTTCAGTCCGTGCGATATTTCCCGAAAGGCTAACCAGCTCAGATGGCATAGGCAAGGGGCGCCTCTGGTAGACGCCCTCTTCATTCATGTACCCGTACATGTTGTCACGAGTACGTCCAATACCACTGGTTATTGCGGCTGCATCAAATCCAACTTCATCGGCCAATGCCTGTAAAGATGCATGAATCTCTTCATTTGGGTCAATCCGTACAAACAGGTCTTCGCCACTACGCGTCCATTCCATACAATGCCCAATGAAAGGCACTTATTGAGAATAACGCTACTCTTCCTCTCCGAAATAGGCTGATGGTTCATCCCAAGGATGTTTCAAGTCAAGAGCGAGTTCAATTTTTGAACGGGCGATAGAAAGATCGTTTTGAGAACCACCTAATGGCAATGGACCGAAGATCCCCCATCCTTTACGAAGAAGCATGATGCGGCGCGCAGGTTGTCGTCGTTGGAGACGTAATCTCCTCCAATCGTAACGCTGACCGTCAGCAAAGAGATGCGTTCGAGTAACTGCAAATCTTTTCGGTATGAGAAGTGATATTAGGTGAAGAGAAAGGAAAGCGTCCCAGATTATCGCGTACCAATAACTGGTATCAGAGGCCCCAAGAAGGGCCCATGGTAATGCCATCATCGCCGCCATCGACGCGAGATTCCCCCACTGACGTATCACCTCTTGAGGACCTTCGCTCGTCCAAGCAAAACCGCCATTTGGCAATTCCCCGAGATGAGGTATGTCCTGACGCTGACGCGTCAACCAAAAGGCATCCCATGCAACAATTGCTCCAAGGACACACACGGCTATTAGCGCCGCTGTATTAGCTGACATCAATATTTCCTGTGCCAAATACTCCACCTCAAAGGTGCCGCTCATCAATCGAGGTGGAATCATCCCAATTCTTTTCCCCACCACGTTTAGTACGCATCATGAACAGCACAATACCGCCAATAATGAGTACAATAAGGAGAAGAGTACCCGTAGAGAAGTCTCCTGATTCGCTCGAAGTTTCTGTTTCTTGGCTATCCAGTACTCCGTTTCCATCGTCATCCAAATCTGCAATTAGATATGTTTCCTTTCCTTCAGGGCAATCAACGGAATTTGGAAATCCGTCGCCATCTGAGTCAAGCCAAGCACAAGGGTCTACTGGCCATGCATCTCTGATATCTATATGGCCATCGTTATCATCATCAGAATCTTCACTATCGGGCCCACAAGAATAGCCGTTTTCTTGGTCAAACCAAACTCCTGTGCTTTGAGTAAAGATACAGGTGGAGGTCCAATCTCCATCACTATCGAGCTCTGTAATTTCGAAATCTACTGCATCAGAGGATGTTGCACCCAACGTATCGGTAACATAAACTTCGAGTACGTACAATCCAAACTGTAAGTCAGTAATGTTGTATTGGGGCTCACTGGGTCCACGCATAACTTCAACTCCAGAAGCATCGGTAACGATCCAAACCAAAGACAAGTCTTGGAGGAGGTCATGATCATCAGAATAATTCAAAATCGCAAGAAGTGGATAAGACTCCATAACTCGCTCACCTGAATACGGTGAAGTTATCTCAACAGATGGTGGAGAATTAGCAGTAAGGACAAGAATAACGTTCTTTGACATTGTCGAGGAGTAAGAGATATTTTGTATCGTATTCGGTAATCCACTTGCATGAGTTTCAAGAGTAAACTGGGTGAGGGAAGAAGAGGATTGGTTTTTGACAATGGATGTTGGAATTTCAATCAAAACCGAGTTTCCGGACGCGCTGAATGAAAATTCAGATGCTAATCCTGATGTAGAGGCGGTAAACTCCACACTGTGTAAGGTTCCGTCCAATGTTGCTGAAAAAGTAAACGTCTCCCAAGTACGCAATTCTGCCCCATTGTACATTGCTGAATTATCAGAGGTAGCATCGATAAGGTCGATTGTAATGAGCCCTGATGCACTAACTATACCATAAAATGAACCGCCCTCGATACGAGCTGGATAATTCTCTGAAGAAAGTACTGTGGATGTGATAATATCTGGATTCCGGACAATAATTGGGGCGATAGCAGTACCATCCCCGTCATCGTGCAAATCAATTCCTACAGAATAAGAGAACGCTACAACATCAATGAGGTACAGTGAATCTGATGAACGACCATGATGGCAAATAAATGCAGTTCCCGAGCCTTGGCCGTTGAGGATTACATCTTCAATGACTCCAGCAGAATTATCGACATCAATTCCTGGTGACCCTGTTAGTTGGATGGTGTTCATCTGGATATTTCTGCTGTTCGTAACTGAGATTCCTGCTGCTGCACCAACGGTGCCATTGAACGATGTAACTGAAAAATCAGCATCGATTGATTCAAGCGATAAAATGTGACCTTGCCCATTGAACTGAGTGGCATTAACTTGAGATAGTGAACCAATTACGGATGTGAGGTCGAAACCTGTTGAAATATTTTCACCCAGGGTTATGTCGTTCATGTTAACCTCTACTTGACGAGCCCAAATCCCAATCCCATTACATGATTCCATCTCGACACTTTCTAAGCTCAATTGTGTTGAAGATGGGAACGCTTTGATGCAACCGTCGCCAGCGTCGTACAACTGTGAGTTTTTCAAAACAATTGTAGCATTACTGTTAGAATCAATTTGAATCAAGGGGTCAGAACCCGATGCGCGAGCAATAGTAACACCATCGGCGACAAACGTACCCTGGCCCTGTACATTGAGGGCCGGAGATGCTTCAACGAAATTGGTATTCGATAAATCCACTAACGCATCTGCTCCGGTCAACAAAAGCCCTCCCCATCGGGAACCCAGTCCAGTGGAAGAAAGAGTCGCTGCTCCAACATCAATGCGTCCATCTACAGTAATTTTACTCCCATCAGAAATTCGCAAGGAAACACCGTCGTCAATTGTTAATGTTCCCGACGATTCTACAGTCAAGTCAGCGTCCAAAAAATAAGGGCTCCATCTTGACTCCAAAACCATCCAATTCGATAGAGTGCCTGGAGTGATTGTTGAAGCCATAAAAGTGTATTCAAAAGAGGAAAGCGTGTCCCAAGTGATAAAATCATAGAAAGAACCGATTTGCAGATTGATATTCTTTACACTGCCTAATGTATCCGATGAATCATCGACTTGGCGGGCTACAGCATTGGTTGCAACCTTGCCGTTTGCGTCGGTCATTGTAACCGCCCCGTCGATAGAAATAGTTGCGCCGACAACAGGCTGGCCCTTGTCAAGTACGGAAATTTCTAGAGAGGAAAGCATGGTCAATTCGCCTCCAGTGAGAACCGTAATGGCGCCAGAGATTTGCCCATCAAGAAGTTCCACTTGGCAATTGGGTTGTATCAGTAAAGAGCCATCAATAACGAGGTTGTTCGAAGATCGAACCGATTGACATACCCACGTCACATTGGATTCGATGGTGAGGTCCCCAGAGCCGCTGGATTGAGAAACTGTGGAGTCAATCCCAACTGAAAGAGAATGCGATTTAATGGTTGCATCGCTACCTGCAAGAGTGGCTGTGCCTTCTAGAGTTACAGTGCCCAAAGTAGGTAGTTGTAGGATTGTGTTTGATACTTCCAATCCACCTCCTGTGAGAATTGTCAAATTCCCAGTGAGTACGTGAGGGGTGCCATCTGGACGCTCTCCGAGATACACGAATTGGCCGCTATCGATGGTCCAGTCGCCTTGTGGAATCACCGGTACCTGAACCGACTGCCCCATTTGAGAACCGAACAAAGTAACCCGAATTCCAGCACCTGATAGAGTGATGTCAACGGTCGAACCTGAAGCGATGAGGGGGAGAGTTGCAGCGCCGTTTATATCGCTCATTAAGTGATATCCATGAACGGTTATTGATGCTTGAACGGGGTTTCCAGCCAAATCTGTAAACGTCACCGGCGTCTCATCCAAAAATTGTACTTGAGATACTGAGACTATTGCAGATGTTGAGCCTCCATAAATCAGGGTACCATCGCCCAATGCATCTGAAGAAGATGAGGGGGTATTCAATGGCTGAAAGTTGCGTATGGTGGCCGAAGAGTGTGTGGTAATTTCAAGAGGAGTAGCATGATTTTCTGCAGCAAAATTCGAAAGTTGTAGATGTGATTCTCCGTTCAAAATAACCGCATTAGGATAGGCGCGTGTCCTGAGAGTATCAGCCGCCATTGTACTATCGTCGAGCAAAATTCCCGTTCCTTTGCCGTCCTTAACGGAGACCTCTTGGGCGGTCAGAGATGCATGGTTTGCAACAATCCCATTACCGAAGTGTAACGAAGAAAAAGTATCGGTTGATATGTCTGAATACCAAGCTGCTAGGGCGACCGAGGTTGTGTCAAAAGCAGAATATGCCTTTGAAGTGGCAACGCTTGTCCATGTGTGCTTACCACCGAGGAGATCTATTGCCGTTGAGTCCGACGAGGTTGTCACGATGTGAGTGTTGGCGAAGTTGCTGTCTGGGTCTCGTAACCCAATACCCGTGGTTCCAGCGGAAATATTAGCCCAGTCCATCGCTATATTACCAACGCCGGTGCCTTCAATTCCCCGCTCATAAGAAGTGAGATTTACACTGGAAAGTGAATGGTTGCCATTTCCAGACAGAGATAGGCCGAAATTGACATTTGATACGTCGAGGTTGGCCCAATTACAGGTTCCGTCGCATCGTTGGTCTACAACAGGCAAGAATTCCGTTTGAACCCCTACAAACTCAATATCAGTCATTGTAAGCGAACTGGCGCCGTTAGCTAGTAAGAGACGTTTTCCAGAAATAAATGCGTTTGAAACGGTGAGGTCATCGCTATTAGCGGCATCGATGAAAAGTGAAATATTGTCACCCGTGCAATGTTGAATATTTGTTGATGCACCGTTTTGACTAGCAATGGCAACTGATGTGTTCGAAAAATCAATTCCAGAAGCTTGTAACGTACCACTTGTAGAGCGTAATCCTGTTCCTGCCTGTGAAACAGTAACTGTATCGATTGTAGTGGTTCCCGTAGACCAGATTCCTCCGGCCACGTCCTCAAATGTACCTGTTGAAAGGTGAAGTGAACCAGAATTGCGAACGACCTCATAGTCGATATGTTCGGCAGTAAGCGTATTGATTGTTGAAGTGCCGAAATTATTTATTCCAATATAAGCGTCTTCAATAACCAGCTTTGATGCACTAAGATTCCCGTCCACCTTCAATGCGGTTTTGGCATTCGAAATCGTGACTTGGTCAAGCAATGCGTGTCCCTTACTGGCAACATAAATCCCGGTCCACATTCCAGCGCCGTGAGAGCCTGCAGTCAACGGGGTTTGTGAGGAAAAGAATTGTACTGAATTAGCGAGTAGTGTTCCATCGACTCGAATCCAGTATCCATCTCCGCCATCAACTGTCGTCCCTTGTGAGAGCGTCAGTGTTGAGCCGTTTGAAACCGTTACATTGCCCGTTAGAACAACGTTTCCCGACCATGTCGTGTTGACTTGAATAGTTGAGTCGGCGGCAAGAGAATTTTGCGATAAATAAGAGAGTGGCGTCAACAAAAGAATGGCGACGAGAAACAGGGCGCGGCTGGTTCGCATGGTGCCTACTCATCGAAGCCCCATATCAAACCAAAGGTTACAGGTCAATCAATGTAGGAAATCTGTTGGCAGATTGAGTGGGCCCGCCCAGATTTGAACTGGGGTCTGACGGCCCCCAGCCGCCAAGTATAGGCCAAGCTAACCCACGGGCCCAGATTGAAATGTTCACTGAATTGAGGTGCTGAAAGGAGCAGTCTCGTAAATCAAATCGATGTGACCGACATACATGCGTCGGCAACAGTATCGCTTCAAGCCGACTTTGTCGAGGGCTTCAGCCATCTCAACACCGGCTTCAGTCAACTGAGAGAACTCTTCCCACTTATGGGCGATAACGCCACCACAACTAAAACAACGTACTGGTATAATCATATTCTCACCTCATCGATAGGACTTCTGCTTCTTTCGTCGAGCACCGCGTCCAAGTTGGTGCTTTGGTTCCTTACGACGTGGGTCATTGACTAGAAGACTTCGATCGAATCGTAAATACTCGTCTCGGAGTTCTTCATCAATACCTTCTGCACCACCATTGTAATGGACAAGTCCACGAGCAATAGCGGTTCGAATTGCATCAGTTTGACCCATGATACCGCCACCGAGAGTGGTGATATTGATATCGACTTTACTCAAACGGTTCATTGCATCAGCGATGACAAGAGGTTCCATCGACTTACGGCGTGCAAGCGATGGTTGCAAAATTTCGATTGGTTCGCTGTTAACACGAACTCGTCCTTTTCCTGCTTTGACAGAGGCACGAGCAACTGCTGTTTTGCGCTTTCCAGAAGATTCTACTGACTTTTGCTTTTTACGAGCCATCATTGCTCACCTCCGTTCCAACGGTGGGATGGTGCGCCGAGATCGGCGCTAATGTCTCCAAGAGTGATAAATCGCTCTGGAAGGTCTTTGCGGAATTTGCTGTCATCGCCATTCTCATGTCCTTCTGGCAAATCACCAGAGAGGTGAGCTGGGCACCCAATCTCAACACGCAAATTGCGTAGTGCACGACGGCCGCTGCTCTTCTTTTGATAAGGCAACATTCCACGAACAGCACGCTTTAGAATCATATCAGGCATACGTGGGAAGAACGGTCCCTTTCGGGCGTGGTTCAACTTATACTTTGCATGATACGTATCTAGGACCGAGCGAGGTCGGCCGGTGACAATAGCATGTTCAGCGTTGATAATGATCACTTTGTCATCTCGGTCTTCTCGAGCAGCTTTGAGCAGAATATCTGCGGTAGCCGAAGCGAGACGTCCAAGGACAAGTCCATTGGCATCAAAAACAAAGGTTGTTTCATCCAAGGATAACAACCCCCTTGCCGGATGGGTTTTCGTTCATCAGCTCGCTATAGGTCACAACTCGACCACCAGCGGCTTCTATTTTCTCACGTGCACCGTTGCTAACACTGTAGGCGGCGATGGTGTGGTTGGCAGACAATTCACCTGAACCGAGCAACTTGCCCGGAACGAGGATTGTTGCACCCTCTGGGGCGTAGCGGCTCACACGGCTCAAGTTCGGCTGCGCCCAATTTTTGCGACTCTTAGAGAGGCGCATGGCCACATCTCGCCAAACAGCGGCTCCGGTGTCGCGAGACTGGGCTTTCAACTGGTTGATGACATCAACCAGTTGTGCGTTTGTCTTACGTGTAGGATTGCTCATTTGACTCCCTCGATGCTTTGAAGCAATTCGCCGACCGGCCATCCCATTATCAATGCACCGACGCGGTCATCGACTCCTTCGCGTCGCAGTGCCCCGAAAACCGTGATTCCTAAATTTATCGAATGAATCGCCAAAACGCTAACGCAAAGACTCACTCGTAGAGAATCTCGCCCTTAGCATCGAGCAATTCAACCGTAAGGCCTGCTGCGCGACCTTGAATGATTATTTCCTCATGGATTGTGTCTGAAAAGTCATCAAGTGCGCCAAGAGCTGTGATGCCTGCAACATCGGTCAATTGGTCAATAAGGTGGTTTAGAACACACGATACCCCATATGCTTGTCCGGCACGGAACGCATGGTCGACACCGCCAATCTCTGGATCTTCTGCCTTCATTCGCAGCATTACTTGTTGAGAATAAGCAACAAGGGCGCCGTAAATCGATTCAATAATTTGGGCCGCTTCAAGATCGCCGAGCAGCATTTGAGACTGGGCAAGCGCTGCACGTACGGCTTTGCCATAGGTTGCGTGCGCTTCAATCGTGTTGCTTGTTTCAGTCTGCATTGCTTGGTCGATGAGTTGCTTCCAGTCTTCCATGGTTCTACCACAGAGCACCTGCCCCTTGAAGGTTAAGGCGATTCCAACGAAATTCAACTCAAATCTTGAAATCTGTACCTTCGCCTTCTACGATTCCTGCCTGTCGAACAGTTCCATCAGCGGCAACGAATTCTCCAGCCTTAGTCTGCTTGTCATAGAGGTTTACAAGTTCCTTTCGTTCAACCATTCCGCCTTCTCCAAGAGAGACGGTTAACGAACGAGTGATTCCGTCCAAAGTTCGCAATGCACGTTCTTTATGGCTCGCATCAATGGTGTGATCGGAATATCTTGCTTCTTCAAACACCGAGAGGAAGTCGTCAAGTTGTTCGGAAGGCACCATACTGAAAGCAGAACGGACTGCAGTCTCAAACTCACGAGTCGTTTCGTAAACCTTCTTCATGAAGCCATAACGCTTGAAGTACTTGACAAGATTCTTGTAACAATCGAAGATCGCAGCAATGAATTCGTTACTGGCCTCAAGTTGCATCATGGTATCGGTCAATATACCTCTCAATGCCTGAACTTGTCTACGGGCTTGTGCTCGCTGATAGTAGATGGCTCCAGCTATGAGTAGAGACATTGCAATCAAAACGAACGACATCGTCTTGGCAGGAGTAAAGAAGCCTACATCAGAGTTAATTGTACGGGCTTCCATCCAAATGATTTCGTGGGTCACGTTTGTCTGAGATTCTTCAAAGTATGTTGACCCAGGATAGTAAGCAATGATTCTCCATTGACCTGAACAAGGTACACCATCACATGTTTGTCCAGCAAAGGCCCATTCGAAGTCTGCAACTCCTTGCTCGTTGGTACGAGATTTATTGGTTCCTTCACGCACCCATTCGTTAAGTTCATCCGACCAGTATTGGCGGATGAACCAAATTTCCTCATTCTCAACCTTGAGGTCGAGACGGTCGCGTTGGAGTGCAACTGAACCAAATACAGGGTCATCGTTGTCCAATCCATTGTCGCCAGAGTGGCTCCATGTCTGTATGACTTGCAAATCAATCCGAGAACGAACCAAGACCAATTGGTCAACATATGAACCGTTCAAGACATTTGAGGACTCCTTGTCGCAACCGCCCGGCACATTGACATCTGGCTCAAATGCAATCCGTAGCGTACGGAACCCTTCCAACTTACCGCCAGTAGTTTCGACACCATCTCCTTTCGGATTCTGTGTTCTGTCGCCACTGAACCATTCGACTGTACCGTCAATATCGCTGGTGCGAATCGAAGAAATCGGTCGGATGTTCTGCTCTGGGTCAAGGTAAATGTTGAGACACTTGCCACCGACATATTGTCCGTTTGATTGCATAAGTTTTGCATCGATGTGGAAGGATTCTTTGAGATAAAGAACCGGATATTCCGTAGTGTTTGGTGCAGTCCATGTTTCAACACTGGACTTAAACGGACCAACTTCGAGTAATGCTAATGTCGAATTCGAAAAGACATCGAATTCGGTCTCATATGTATCGTTCTGGTAACGGTACGCGTCGTTGTTATCGTAGGCTGAATATGTTACAGTAACCTTTGCTTTGCCTGCAGAAACATCGGATAACGGACACTGAATAGAGAAATATCCATCCATGTCAGTCATTCCAGAATTGCATGCCGTAGGACTTGATTGGCTGTTAATCATCTCGTAATTGACACGAATGTTGCGATTGGTTAGATTTGTACCAAGCTCGTCTTGCAATTGTCCTGTCACAGTCATTGGTTTAGGAATAACTTCACCAGTAATAGGACTTATTTCACTCGTGTAGACGATTTGGTCATCAACAGTAAGGGAAGTACGGCCTATGAATGAGAAACCATTTGCGTTATTGGTCATCTTTAGTCTGAAATGGTCGTTACCCGGCAAACTTAGACATGGGTCCCATGCACCTTGTATTCCCAGTGAAACTGGGTCTAGAGGAGCACACCCTTCATTGGGTAGATTTTCTTCAAACCGCAGAATCACGTTTACCGGTCCGAATCCATCGGGAAGGAATGATTCAGGGTCGTTTCGCAATGATTCAGCATTAAGAGGTGAAATATCGGCTTTGAGACAGCCTGTCTTGCCGTTGAAAGTGCCACTGGACTCAATACGATCGAGAATACCATCTTGGTTCAAGTCTCTATCGGCAAAGCCATCACCGTTGCCGTCATAATAACACAAATGCGATGCGTCTGCTGCCGGCTCTGGCAGGGTAATAGTTCCCGCTGTAGGCCGAACTGTAGCTACTATCTGACGATGCGTAACTCCACTGAAGTCTACGCCTTCAAAGATAACATCAACTAATCCGCCATTCGGCGCTAATGCGCCATCTAACGCAGAGCCACCCGAATCACGCACAGAAGTCGTATTATCGTCGTTTACAAGGGCGGTGAAATCCCAAATATCACCGGTTTGACGGATATTTGGACTGGTTGAATCTATTGAGAGATAGGTTCTCGATACTACCCAAACTTGCTGAACCATGGTATTGCCCTTGAGCAATGGTGTTCCAGCGAATTCAAATTGAAGAGTGAAATCACCAAGGTTGTCATTAGCAGTAATATTGAATGGAATTTCAAAGAAACCATTGTCATCGGTATAATTCACTCCAGTCCTACCATCGGCAGACCATGTGTAATTAACCGGTACATTTCGCACTGGCTGAAGAGAATTGTCGACAAGTTTTGCCTGAATCGTAGTGCTGGTGTTTCGATACAATCGGGGGACTGAGGTGGTTTGGAAATCGGTTGTACCAACAACTGTCACGTTGATATAAGCGCCCGTCGGTGCTAGGTTTGTGCCGTTTCCAGTGAAGTAGTAGGCTGAGTTGGTGAAGTCAACTCGCATTCCGTAAGTTCCAGAAGCATACTGTTGGAACCATGTCCAATTGTAATCGAATTCTGCTGCGCAAGATGCACAAGCCTTCGTAGGTCGCTGCGTGTATGCAGTCTCGGTTGAGCCGAGGAACTGTCCATTACCGTCAATATCAACCTGCAGTGCAATTGGGTCTGCGTCCCAAGGATCGTTTGTTCTGTTGGTAACCGAACCAATTACGAACAAAGTATCGCCCGTGTTCATTTCAGGAACAATTTCACAGCGTACTGGACTGTTTGGATCGGTGAGGTCGACTGCGCCGCAAGGTGGCAAATCACTGTCGCCACCGTTTACGAGATTTATGAACCAGTGAGTGGAGTTTGTCGATATGAAATTGCGCAATTGGATCTCTTCGGCGTTCAAGGTTAGTGGATCGCCATTCCAATTCTTAGGGTAGGGCTTTGGCTTTGAGATATCAGCAAAATCCAATCCAGCACCGGTTAATGCCTCAGAGTGGAAGAGTGTTGCCCAGTTGCCGAATGTACCGTCGCCGTTGTTGATGGAAGAATTGTACCAGTAAACTGGATTGATTCCATCAACAATCATTTGTCCTTCAATGTTCATACGATGCATGACTCGAATTGCTTGCGGCTCAGTTTCATCGCCATGGAGGTAAGGGAACGGACCATCGGATGCTAAATCGGGTTGCACAACAGCAGTGACCTCGTAATCACCTGCAGGCAGACTGGTGTTCGTGTAGTCATACCTAACTGGATCGCCGTTGCTGTCTAATAATGGCTTGAGTTCCAAAGTTTGGGAATCCCAAGCAACTTCCTCATAGCCACCAGGAATCTGTCCTACGCCGTTGTCTCGAGTTGAATTCCATTGAATCTGTTTCCAGATTCCATTAATTCCGATGTCTTGAATAAATGTTACTGAAACAAGACCGTTGCTACCTGCACGGTACCCGTTACCGCCAAGGCCAGTGAAATTGGTTGGATGAGTATAGTTTCCAAATACTCCACCTCGTACAGAGAACGTAAACGGCGCCTTCGGAATAAAATTGTCAAAAATGCCACGCTGGATATCTGCGGTGTAATAGGACCACATATCAATCCAAAACGGTTGTTCATCGCTGCGGAAATATCCATCCATGTAAATGTCTGCTGTCAGGTTTGCTTCGGCGCCTAAATAGTACGATGTAGACTCGTTGCCATTAAATGCAAACATTTCAGTGACTACAGCATAAACTCGGTAGGTTGTGTTATCGCCCACTGTTAAATCCTCAGGGTAGAGGAATTGGCCAACGCTAAAATTACCTGTTGAAGACGTTAAGACATCGATTGTTTCTAAAGCTGTAGTGCCGTTATCAGCCCACTCAATATGGACTTGGACCGGCAAACCAACCGCTGGTTCAAATTGGCCAGAAACCGGATTAACCCAGTCAACATGGCCACTAAAAATTGATGGAGATTGGGCGTCAATCCACAATGTATCGGGAAGGTTGAGTGAGATGTATGTGGGGGCCTTATCGTCCTCATCGAGAATACAGTTATTGTCGCTATCCCAATCACTTGATTCGGCGCCACCATAACACGGGAAACTTGTTTCTCCTTCTTCCAAGTGGTCGAAGTCTACATCGACATAGCTGTCATTGTCATCATCGTTATCAACGGCATCAGGGCCGGTGCCCGGGTCTAGGGGGTTTGCAAGACCTTCGCCATTTCCGAAATCGTCATGGTCCCAAGGATTCGTTGAATTTCGATCGAATCGAGATGGCCAAAGCATGACTTCGTCTTCATCAAGCATACCGTCTTCGTCATCATCCGTATCAATATCGTCTCGTTCACCATCGTTGTCATGGTCAAACGCTCGAGTTAAACTGATTGCTAATTCGACTGTGTTGGACAGGCCGTCACCATCCCAATCATCGTCTGCCCAGTCGACAATGCCATCGTTATCGTTATCGAAAGGTGATTGCTCTTCTCCAAAGAAACAATTTGGCAGAAGTTCTTGGTCAACGTCAAGTATTCCGTTATTATCATCGTCCGGGTCTTCTGCATCTGGAACCGCGTCGTTATCGTTGTCCACATCGTAGACACTCGGTTCAATGAAGCCTTGCGAGAGGATGCCTCGGTCCCAAACAGCTTGGAAGAAGCCGTCAGAATCAACGTCAGCATCGTTACCATCGTCGTCGTTGTCTTCGCAATTTAGACCTGAGAAGAAGTTCCCATTATCTTGATTCGCATCGTTATCATAGTCGTCATCTGTATCGACTTCAAAGAAATCCCAGAGGCCGTTGTTATCGTCATCAACATCATACCAATCATATACGGAATCGTAATCGTTGTCAAGATCTATTGTGGCATTCGTGAAATCTCCATCGATGTCCCCATCAACGTCGTTCTTCAAGAGGTCAGCACCCAATTCATCGGGGAAATCTGCAACAGGACCGTTGTCGGAAGTCCATTGCCAGATTCCGGACTCTAAGCCAAACCATGTAACAAACGCATCACGGTTGTTTTTCATCTGTGTGTATGTAATTCCTGCTTCGACCGTGCCGTCGCTTGCGAAGTCGTAATGCCAGCAGCCACCTTGAGCGCCCGGCGTACAGCTCCAGTTTCCAGATGCCCCGCCTGATGTTGCACCTTGATTGATAAATGCATCCGGTCGTATTGAATACGGAGACCCAAACTGAGCATTTACCCCATTCAATGGCATATGGTAAGCGAAAGCATACTGGTAACCGCATACATATCCGCTTGCGGATTGCCCTGCAGTCCAGCCGCAAGAAGTCATATCGATTGAGCCGCCCATCTTGGGGTCGTTGACATCGAGCAGGCCGTCGTTTCCTTCATCTTGGTCCCACCAATCCGGAAGGCCGTCGGCATCTTGATCAATGTCAAGTCCGTTTGTTAAGGAGTCACCATCACCATCAATGTCCCAATCATTTCCGCCGTTGTAAGGAGACCAGCGTGCGAATAAGAACCAGTAGTATTCAGGGACTGTTCCGGGGGTTACGGGTGTTGTTGTTGCGTCGTATCCGTTGTAATCCAAGACTACATTTGCAAATGGGTTGTGCCAGAAGACAAGATTCCAATGGTCTGTGGCATTATTGGTGTAGGGAGTACTGTCTTGGCTACCATCGAGATCTCCTCCGTCTGCAACTGGATAGTATGGGGTGCCGAAGTTATCGTTTGCATCATAATCGACAACACCGCAGTTACCATCATCAGGATCATAAAAGTCGGAAATACCGTCATTATCATCATCCCAATCAATATCGTTTACAAGGCCGTCTCCATCGATGTCCGAATCTACAGAATTAGGGCCATCATCGCGATACAGTGCACCGTTAATAGCATGTAAATCTCCGTCATTGTCAAGATCGCAATCCCAGTCAATATCGAGGGCGTCGATGATTCCGTCGTTATCGTCATCAACATCCTCCCAATTGTTAATTCCATCTCCATCCCAGTCGTTAAATTGCGAATAAGAAGCACGCTGAGTGTTACATCTTGGGTCAGGGCTCACTGGATTTGGGTTCGATGTGGTTGGACAATTCCAAGTAGCAACTTCAGACGATTTATTCAACGGGAATGAATCGTTCTCGTTATCGATTTGGTCATCATCCAAATCGTACTCGAAGTTATTAGCATCTCCGCTCACCGATATGTCACCAAGATTGTCTGGATTAGGAGTTCCGCCCATGTCCGGATCAAGCCAGTCATAGACGCCATTGTAGTTTTGGTCGAATGGTCGAAGGCGGTCATCATCAAGGTCTTGGTCGTAATCCATCTCGCAATCAATGACGCCGTCGTTATCCGAATCTTGTCCAGGGACATGGAAGTCCACTGTTGAAACACTTGAAACAATGATTGCGCCACCTGAATTGCCACCGATTATGGAAACATCATCGCCTACGGAATACCCGTATCCGCCGGATGCCAATACTGCGGAAAGAATCTCTCCATTCGCATTGACTGTGATGTCAACAGTAAGTCCAACTCCCTCTATCGAAGATGTACCCACTCCATTTGCTGCGATGTAATTTTGGCCACTGACAAGCGAGCTGGCATCTAGCCCAGTTGCCACTCCGTTGAGCACACTGTTATCGTAATCACCTTTGTTATCTCCGTTAAAATCAACATTCACACAAACATCAGGGATACCGTCGTTGTCGTCGTCAGGGTCGACCATGTCAAGAATACCGTCATTATCATCATCGGTATCTGCACTGTCGGGCGTTTCGTCGTTGTCGTTATCTGGGTCAATGAAATTTGGAATGCCGTCTCCATCAAGATCACCGTCAACAATGGTTGTGAAAGCAGGCACGCCATTAGGCCCGTCTCCAGCAGGATCTGTAGGTAAGTTGGTCCAACCACTGGAGGTATTGCCTGGTGCGTTTACTCTGTTGAGCTCCTCGTTTAGGAAATTAATTCCACCCGAATACTGCCGATATGAATTGAAATCCCAAGTGACGGCTGTGTCGTAAAGGTTCGATGAAGAAGACATAGAAGTGGTTAGTGACGCGTTG